>Ga0233425_10000154_pt1 | contig 176446 bp, 206 predicted proteins | sample Watercolumn_Towu_2_FD_181712 | JGI IMG/M metagenome (GOLD analysis project Ga0233425, IMG submission 181712) | Freshwater microbial communities from Lake Towuti, South Sulawesi, Indonesia - Watercolumn_Towuti2014_140_MG | ecosystem: Environmental > Aquatic > Freshwater > Lake | place...
GATGCAAGTTTGTTTTTTCCATCATCAGATATTTCTGGAGAAATTTTACTTGATAGCGCGGCTTTGAGTTTTCCAAGTTCCATATATAGTAATAAAATTCGTTTGTTATTGATTTTATCTTTCTAAAGGTTTTAACCAAGCAATTTTGAAATGCCTATGATGACATTACGATACGAAGTAAACCCCCCTAAAGTAATTCAAAGTAATGTGGTATCACATGATGAGCTACAAAGATCACTTGACAACATAAAACAGCGAATAGTAAACATTAGCAAATACTGCAATGGAATTCATATCACAGACTCTGTTCTTGGTATCCCTCGAGTGTCTCCACTTACCTTGGCAACACTAATTAGAGATTTTCGTAAAAAAATAGAGATAACAATTAGCCTTCGTGTAATAGACAAAACTCTTTCTGTGCTAACACAGTCTGTTTCCGATGCGGTATCTTTGGGACTAAATGGTGTACTCATACTAAAAGGCGATGTGTCAGCTGATAATCCAAAAGATTCTGGCTTGATTCCAAGTCAGGTTGTAAAACATCTCAATGAATTAGGTTTTAACAAAAAAATTGATCTGTTTTTGTCATTGCCAAGCAATCCAGACTTTAAAAAAATTGGAAAAAAACTTGAAGCCGAGCCTGCAGGTTTTATCACTCAGGTAATACATTCAGAAAAACAGGTTACAAGAATAGTTGATGAGCTCAAGCCTCAAGGCTTTAAGGTGATTCCATGTGTATTGTTGCCATCTGAGAAAAACGCAAACTCTGCCAAATTCTTAAAGATTGACTGGTCAGGCTATCAGAATAATGTGGTTGATTTTATAAAAAATATTCACAGTATTGCAGGCGATGTTCTAGTTTCCTCACCAAATGACTATGCAAAAGCACAGAGTTTGTTTGAGTCACTTTAAAGTACAAAGTACTCAGCTTGTGGATGATGTACTATTATAGCAGCAGTTGATTGTTCTGGTACGATCTGTCCTGCATCGGTTAGAGTCATTCCGGATTTTTGTGCATCCAGTAATTTCCAAACTAGATGATGCTGCATAACATCAGGACAACTTGGATAACCCCAGCTGTATCGCAGTCCTTGCTTTTCTTGTAATTTTAGCTCCTCGCGTATCTTTTGGTTTACCCATTCTGCAAGAGCCTCTGCAGTCTCTACTGCAAGCCCATGTAGATAATACGCATCTGTGTACTTGTTTTCTTGGTTCCATTTTTCTACAAGATCTGCTACCTTATTGCCTACAGTTACTGCCTGGAATGCAACAATATCATCTGCACCAAAATAATCTGTAATACACAAGTGTTTTTTCTGAGAGGAGCGTGGGAAATCAAATATTATTTTCTCACCGTTTTGATGATCCACAACTAGCTTATCATTTACATTATGACATCTAAAATATGCATATACTATACGTGGCTCAAAGAGACCTTCTGTTGTAATTCTTTTTTTCCACTCATCAAGTAACTGTTCGTGTTCCTTTTCTGTTTCTTGTGTCAGATTTCCCCTAACACCCCATGACAATTTGAAAAGCGATTTTTTGTTTAGATGATTCCACACTTCTTTGAGGTTAATTTGTAAAGACTCTAGTCTGATTGGTTTGTTGACAACAGGTGGAACTGGAGGAAAAACAGGTTTTATTCCACTGTGAGGAAATGTTGTGACTTCTTTTTGTATCGTTGTCTCCTTCCATTTGTCAAGTTTTTCCTTCCATTCTCTTAGATATTGTTCTCTTTCAGATGAGACAAGTTTCTCCATTGCTTTTAAGCCATCAAACATTGTTTGACAGTAAAATACACCGGCTTGATGTACCCCGCCGTCTTTTGCAATTCGATTAATATAGTTGGTGTTGATTGCAGCACCTCCACAAAGTATTGGAATTTGTAGATTGTTTTTTCTTGCATGTTCTACAAAAAATTGCATTTGTTTTGATGTTGAAACAAGCAATGCGGACAATCCTACAGCATCTGCTTTTACCTCGTCTATTTTTTCTATGAATTTTTGCAGTGGTACTTGTTTTCCAAGATCATAAACGGTGTATCCATTATTTTCAAAAATTGTTTTTACTAGGTTTTTACCAATGTCATGAACATCACCATAAACTGTTCCTAAGACTAGCTTGCCCTTGCTCGTGCCTTCCTCTTTTAGCAAATACTTTTCAAGCTCTGCAACTGCAGCCTTCATGCATTCAGCTGACTTGAGAACAAATGGCAGGATGAGTTCGCCTGCGCCAAATTTGTCTCCAACTTCTTTCATTGCAGGCAGCAAGTCATCGTTGAGCGTTTGAATTACAGCGTCATGAGTTACTTCTTTTGGTGCATTGATTCTCAGTCTGCCATCTTTTTCATCTACTGTCACTTTTTTTGAAATCTTTTCTGCAATGGCTAAAACAACATCATTTTCTATTCCTTCTTTGAGCCTGTTTACTATTCTAAAGTTGGATCTTTTTCCAGCATTCCAGCTTGGATCAAACTCAACTTTCTTTGTGGTTGCTGTAGTTGTATCCTTTTTCTCAAAATATGATATTAGATCCGATAGCGCGTTTTGGTTTTTGTTAAAAATTAAGTTTTCAGCTAGAGTTCTTTCCTGTTCATTGATTTCTGTATATGGAATGATCTCCTTTGCATTAACTATAGCACTGTCTAATCCTGATTTTATTGCGTGATACAAAAATACAGAATTAACTATTTTGCGTGCTGCATGGACAAGACCAAAGCTGATGTTGCTTAGCCCAAGTGTCGTAAAGGAGTTTGGAAATCTTTGTTTGACAAGTTTTATTCCTTCTAGCGTATTTTTTCCTGCATCTGCAAATTCTTTTTCACCTGTTGCCAAGGTAAATGTCAAAACATCAAATATGAATTGGTCTTCGCGAAGGCCATATTTTTTTCCTGTTTCGTAGAGAAGCTCAGCTGTTGCGACTTTCTCGTTTGGCGTCTTTGCCATTCCCTTTGGACCAATGCACAATGCAACTGCAGGAACACCATACTTTGCCATCAAGGGTGCAAGTTTTTGAAAACGACTACCATCGCCTTCCAAGTTAATTGAATTGATTATCGGCTTTCCTGGAATTTGCTCAAGTGCTACATCTATTACTTCAGGATCTGTGGAGTCAATTACAAGTGGCGCATCAATTTCTAGACTTAGTCTTTTTACTAGTTTTAGCATAAACTCGCGTTCATCTGCACGTTCCGTTGTTGCAACACATACATCAAGGCAGTGTGCACCATCCTCTACCTGTTCTCTTGCAAGAGTAATCAACCCATCAAAATCGTCATTTAGGACAAACTGTTTTGCCTTTCGTGAACCTTGTGTGTTTAGTCTCTCCCCTATGATAAGAGGGGCAGGAACCTGCTTTAGCTCAACTGCCTTTAATGCAGAGCTTACTCGTGGTACTATCAACAATTGCTTTTAGTCCATTTTTTCTAAATACCTAACCTTTATTTGATTAGGCTTTTTCGTCAATAACTTTGCGAAGTGCTTTGATGTGCTCTGGATTTGTACCGCAACATCCACCAATGATTCTGACCTGCTTGAACTCTGAAAGAAAATCTTTGAGAGTTTTTGCCATTTCCTCGGGTGTCATTTTGTATACTGCGTGCCCCCCCTGATTTTCAGGCATTCCAGCATTTGGTACAACAAGTAACTTGTGATTTTCCTGTTCGTTTAACCATCTAACACTTGGGATCATCTCTACTGGACCTGTAGAGCAGTTCATTCCAAAAACATCGATTCCCATATCACATACTGTTGTGTATGCAGCCTGGATGTTTGTTCCAAGTAACATCTTTCCATACTGATCTAGCGTTACATTTGCAATAATTGGGACCTTTTTTCCAGTCTTTTTTATTGCTGCTTGGCATCCTTCAATTGCGAGCTTTACCTCAAGTATGTCTTGGCTTGTCTCTATTAGCAACGCATCAACACCACCAAGTATTAGTCCTTCAGCTTGCAGTGCAAATGCTTCTCTTATCTCATGTAATGGCTTTTTTCCAAGATCTGGGTCATTTGAGCTTGGTAAAAATCCAGTAGGGCCCATCGAGCCAATCACATATCGTGGCTTGTCTAAAAATTCTGAGCAGATCTCTACTGCAAGTTTTGCAATTTTTTTGTTTATCTCTACAGTTTGGTTTCCATAACCATATTCGTCAAGCTTTAATTTGTTTGAACCAAATGAGTTTGTCTCAATACAGTCAGCACCCGCTGCTAGATAGCTGCGATGAATTTTTTTTATCCAGTCTGGATGTGTAAGTATGAGGCCGTCATTAAAGCCGTCCTTTCCGTCTGGAAAGTCTTCTGGTTTTGGGTTTAGCTTTTGAATCTCAGTACCCATTGCTCCATCAAAAAGCAGTATCCTGCTGTTTAATGCTAAGATAAAATCTTCTTTTTTTGCCAAGATTAATTTCTGATGTAATGTTCAGTTTATTAAATTACGTTTAAGCAACCTTACAAAATTATACAGAAAATGATTCTAGCAAACACAGTATATTTCAAATTTGGGTGAAAACCTGTCTAGATATATTTGCAAAAATTAAGTATTAACAACCTAGTTCGAAGCGCGTCATTTTTCCAACATGCAGGAATCTCTATAGTTGCTGTCTTTTTGCCAATAATCGCAAAGGAAGTAACTGATTCTTTATTTGAGATTGGAATAATTGTTGCATCGTTTAGTTTTTCTCAAATTTTGTCAGAAATTTATTTTGGCAAAATCTCTGACAAAAAAAGAACTCGGCTTCTTTTTATCCGTCTTGGTTTTCTTGGTTGTGCAATAACATTTGCGCTACATTATTTTGCAGAAGATGCCATACTATTGTTGCTTGCACGAATTGGTGCAGGAATTTCTACTGGAATGATGGTTCCTGCAATGATTGCTTATGCATATGAGGCAGAAAACAACAAAACAAAGGTAGCATCAGTTGTATCGTTTCATGCACTAGGTTGGCTTGCGGGCATAGTTGCTGCAGGTATTGCAAATGACATCAAGCCAATATTTTTGATAAGCAGTGGTTTGTTTCTTTGCGGCCTTGCCATAACATCAAGGCTCCCAAATCTGGCATTAGAAAAACAAATAGAGCAGGGAATTGCAAAAATTATCTCAAAGAATCGATTTTTGTTTTTGTCGCTTTTGCTACGACATATTGGTGCATCATCTGTATGGACTATACTACCTCTAATGCTTATGGAAAGATTTGGTGCTGAGCTTTACCAAATCTCGATTGTTTATGTCGCAAACAACCTAACTGCCTTTATAGTCATGAACTTGATGGCAGGCAAAATAAAGATCAACAATGTAACAAAATTCAAAATTGGCATAGGCGTAACAGCACTAGTATTTGTTGGCTTGTCACTGATTACTAACTGGTGGCTGGCCATGCCATTTATGGCTCTAGTTGGTGTCACGTGGGCATTTTTGTTCATTGGCGGAAACTTTCACCTCATGGAAAATAACCCACACTCTACATCAACTGGAATCTTTAGCTCTACACTTTCGATATCTTCAGTTGTAGGGCCAATAATTGCAGGAACAATTGCATTTTACTATGACTATGTGGCTGTAATGTATTTTGCTATAACAATAATTGTTTGTGCGTTTTTAATTTCACTTAAAGTAAAAAGAGAAAAAATAGGTTAAGAGTTATTTTCTAAATTTGATTTTGCTTCCTTTTCTTTAGCCTTTTTAATAGCATTCTGAATTTCTTCATTTGTATGCTTGAAACGTTTCATGATTATTTTATTTCCAAATTCATATTTAACCCTGCGCCTGCTAACACAAATTCAAATATCAAACTTTAAGGAATTGTGGGAAGATTTTTTTCTTCTAACACTTTATTGAGTAAAATTAGATCATATATTTCTGAAAGATCGGGCCTAGAATCTCCAAGAAATCCTATATCAAATGCATCATTTGCGGATTTGAAAAGAGAGTCCTTTACAGGATCATATGTTATCTCCATTCGTGAAAACGCTTCTTGAAACTCATCTTCAGGAATTGTTTTGCCTGTGAGCTTTTCAAGCTCGATATTGAAAACTTTGGAAGCTTGTTCTTTGTTTTGATTTATCCAGATTGTTTGATCAACATGTGCAGCAAGTAACTTCTTTACTATCTCAGGGTTATTCTGTAGATAGTCTGTGTTAACTGCGATATGTGTTGTTACAAACTTGCCTTCTTGCCACAAGTCTCTTTCATCAAGGAAAATTCTACTATCTGTTTCTTTGACTAGTTTTGCCCCCCATGGCTCTGGCACCCATGCGCCATCAACTTCTTTTTTTAACATCAGAGTCAGAATATCTGGGTTCTTTGCTGGGATTACTTCTACATTACCGCCATTTTCTGTAGTTTGGTATCCATTTTTTAGCAAATATGCCCTTAAGGCCACATCCTGGGTATTGCCAAGCTGAGGCGAGGCAAACTTTTTGCCTGCAAAATCCTCAACTGAATCTATTCCTGCATCATTTCTAATAACAAAAACTGCTCCACCACTTGCCGCACCTGCAATTATTCGTAAAGCCTTGCCTTCCGATTTTATGTAAGCGTTTATTGCAGGATTAGGACCTACATATGTAATATCTACCTGATTTGCAAATAATGCCTCCATTGCTGAAGGACCTGCGTTAAAGATTTGTGTTTCAACTTTTATGTCACCTAGTGCTTTTTGAAAATCTCCATTTCCTAGTCCAATTACAGCTTGTGCATGGTTGATGTTTGGAAAATATCCAATTCTTAAAACATCTGTAGTTGTACTGGTATTATTTTGTGATAAAAGTGGACTAGAGTTTGTAGTTGAAACTGCGATTACAGCAGCAATAATTACACCTGCAATTGCAAATTTTATTTTTGGATTCATTATTCAATACCCCATCTTGATCTTACTTTTTCTTCTAGCTTAAACAATAGAAGTCTGTCAACTAACAATCCAATTGTAAATATTGTAATCATACTAGCAATAACTTGCCCCATGTCTTGAAATTCTCTTCCAACAGACAAGATATGTCCCAGTCCAACTATTGACATGAGTATTTCGGCGCCAATAATTGCGTGCCAAGCAAATGACCAGCCTTGTCTTATTCCTATGATCAATGATGGTGTTGCAGCGGGTATTGTTGCATGCAAGAAGAGTGAGACCCCCCTTGCACCCATATTTTTTGCAGCATCTAGGTAAATTGGCGGAATGTTTCTGATACTACTATAAGTTGAGATTGTAAGCGAAAAAACTGAGCTCATTATTACGACAAACAAAATTCCTGCATCATTAAATCCAATTAACAAAATTGAAAATGGTACCCATGCAATACTTGGAAAAGACAAAAGACCTGCAGAAAATGAACTCATTGTCTTGCCAAATCCTTTGAACTTTATCATTGCAAGTCCGATTGTTACACCTAGTGCAATGGCTATGAAAAATCCAACAACTAATCTTCCTAGAGTAATGCCTATTCCCTTGAATAGCGTGTAATTCGAAATAATATTAGCAAAAGATTCTGCAACGGTAGCTGGTGATGGTAGAGATACTTGTGGCCAAATGCCTAAAACGAATACAAGTTGCCATATGCCAATAAACACTGCTAAAAACAATACCGCATTAGCAATATCATCAAGACTCGAAAGTGATTTAGTTTTCATATAGATTCACTATCAACTTTGGTTTTCCTAGACGTTTGTTTTTACTTCGGGTCTTAATTCTGCCAAGATTTGTTGTTGATATTTTGAGAGATTTTCATCTTCTGAAATACGTGGTCTACGATAATCAATTGTTATTTCTTTTTTTAATGTCGATGGTCTGTTTGTAAATACGGCAACCCTGTTTCCAAGCATTGCTGCCTCGGCTACATTATGAGTTACAAAAAGAATCGTTTTTTTGGTTCTTTCCCAGATTAGTTGCATCTCAACAAGCAACAAATCTCTTGTTTGTGCATCTAGCGCAGCAAATGGTTCATCCATCAACAAAACATCAGGATCTAAAACCAATGCCCTAGCTATTGCTACTCTTTGTTTCATTCCAGTAGACAGCTGATATGTATATGACTCTGCAAATCTTGTAAGTTGCATCATATCCAAGTACCTTTTTGATATCTCTGATCTTTCAGACTTTGGAATTCCTGCAATTTTTAGTCCAAACTCTACATTATCAATTACCTTAAGCCATGGAAACAAAGCTCCTTCTTGAAATACTAGAATCCGATCAGGACCTGTCTCAAGGACAGACTTTCCATCCAAGAGAACCTCACCACTATCTGGTCTATCCAGACCTGCCACTATTCTAAGAAATGTAGATTTGCCACATCCTGATGGTCCAACAAGGCAGACAAAATCTCCATCATTTACCTTGAGATCTATTCCTCCAAGCGCTTGTAGTTTCTGACCATCATGCTCAAAATATTTTTCGATGCTTTTTGCTTCAAGCTTTGTCATTTTTCATTCTCCCAGATTTTTGATTGATAGATTTACGCTAATTACCGCCGATGTAAATTTCATAAAACACCGTTATAATTACTTCCGTTAAATAGTGTTCGGATTTTAGCTCAAGCTAGTCTAAAAATTTCAAAGCAATCTTTTGCAAGTAAAATGAAAAAAACCTTGCAAAAACAAACTAACACAAAAAATAAATTCAGAGGCATTCACTGAGCTGGTCTATGAATCAAAAAGCTGTCTTGGCATTTTCTGGTGGATTAGATACATCAGTTGTTATCAAATATCTCCAAGTAGAACATGGTCTTGATGTTGTAACTGTTACAGTTGATGTTGGCCAAGGCGATGATCAAAAAAAGATCGCATCAAAGGCAAAGTCCCTTGGCGTTGTTAAACACTATCATATTGATGCAAAAGACGAATTTGCCAAAAAATACATCATTCCTTCCATAAAGGCAAATGCGCTATACCAAAAAAAGTACTGCCTTGCAACAGCACTTGCTCGTCCGCTAATTGCACAAAAGGTAGTAGAGATAGCAAAAAAGGAAAATGCCTCTGCACTTGCACATGGATGCTCTGGAAAAGGAAACGATCAAGTCCGATTTGATGTAACTATGCGTTCAGGATCAAATCTGCCCATAATTGCGCCAATTCGAGACATGAACTTGGATCGAGAAACTGAGCTAGAATTTGCACAAGAACATGGAATCAAAATAGATAGTGTAGCTAAAAAATTCAGCATAGACCAGAACCTTTGGGGAAGGGCAATCGAAGGCGGAGTCCTAGAAGACCCTTACAAAGAGCCGCCAGCTGATGCATTTATCTGGGTAAAAACGAAAAATCTACCTGACAAGCCAACATATCTTGAAATAAAATTTCAAAACGGAATCCCAGTTGCAGTCGATGGCAAGTCGCTTCCTCCAATCAAGATAATTGAATATATCAACAAAAAAGCAGGCGGATGTGGAATTGGTATAGTCGATCACATCGAAGATCGTGTAGTTGGAATAAAATCACGTGAGGTTTATGAAACCCCTGCTGCGTTGTGTCTAATTGAGGCACATTCCGATCTTGAGAAAATGGTTCTCACAAAACATGAAACAAAGTTTAAGTCACTTGTTGACAGCGAGTGGGCATGGCTTGTCTACTCTGGACTGTGGAATGACCCGCTAAAAGATGAATTAGATATGTTTATCAACCAATCACAAAAACGTGTGACAGGAACTGTCAAGTTAAAAATGTACAAAGGAAGTTTGCGCGTTGTTGGTCGAAAATCAAAGTATTCCCTTTACAGCCATGATGTGGCTACATATGGAAAAAAGTCTAGCTTTGATCAAAAGCTAGCTAAAGGTTTCGTAGAATTGTGGGGAATGCAATCAACAGAAGCTAATAAATTACAAAAAAAGAGGTGAGTTGAATCAATGAATTGTCCAGATTGTGATGGAAATATCAACGTCCCAGCAGACGCCTCAGTTGGAGAGATTGTTTCTTGTCCTGACTGCGGAGCCGACTTTGAGATTGCAAAAAAAGGTGGCTCAATAGAATTAAAGCAGGCAGAAACAGTAGGCGAAGACTGGGGAGAGTAATTGTCAAAGATCAGCATAATTTTTGATCGAGTCCGAGCAGAAGAAAAAATGCTTCAAAAAGAAGCAGAGTCTCTTGGATACGACACTACATCAATTGATGCAAAGACAACGCGGTTCAGCACAGAAAGTAAAAAGTCTGACTATGATTTTGGCAATGTTGTACTTGAAAGATGTGTAAGCTATTATCGTGGCCTTCACTTTACTGCATGTCTTGAATTTCTTGGAATTCCTGTAATCAATACATTTGAGGTTGCAAACAACTGTGGAAACAAAATGCTCACCTCACTACTACTAAGTAAGAATAAGGTCCCAACACCAAAGACATACTTTTCATTTTCAGCCGAAGCTGCAAGGGAAAACCTTGACAAGGTAGGATATCCTCTTGTGATAAAACCAATCATTGGTAGCTGGGGACGAAGTGTATTGCCGTTAAAGGACAAAGATACTGTAGATGCATTATTTGAGATTAGAGAATATACAGATGGCCCACATGACAGGATATTTTATCTTCAGGAAATGGTAAAAAGGCCTCCACGTGACCTGCGAGCAATTATTGTTGGAGATGAAGTTGTTGCTGCAATGTATAGAAAATCATCTGGATTCAAGACAAATATTGCATTAGGAGCAGATGCTGAGCTCTGTAAAATAACAAAAGAGATTGAAGACCTTTGCTTGAAAGCATCAAAGGCTGTAGGCGGCGGAATCCTAGGAATAGACATGATGGAAGATGAAAAGCGCGGTCTCGTTGTTCATGAAGTAAATAATACTGTCGAGTTTAAGGGACTGGCTAAAGTTGCAACAAAAAACATTCCAAAAACAATGGTAGAGTTTGCGGTAAATTCCGTTAGGAAATAAATTATACCGCATTACAAGGAGCGATATCTATGAAAGTTGGAGTTGTAGGAGCATCTGGATTTGTAGGGGGGGAAGTATTACGACTGTTAGTAAGTCATCCAAAAGTAGAGATCACAACTGTTACCTCAAGGCAGTATGTTGGCGAGTATCTACACAGGGTACAGCCAAGCCTCAAGGGCTTTACAGACATGACATTTTCCGAGCTAGACTATGATAAAATGTCAGACCAGTGTGACTTGGTATTTACTGCAGTTCCACACGGTACTGCAACTGAGATTGTAAAATCACTTTACGATAGGGGAATGAAGATAATTGATCTTAGTGCAGACTATAGGCTACACAATCCTGAAGATTACAAAAAGTGGTATGGGTGGGAGCATCCTTATCCTGATTATTTGGCAAAATCAGTATTTGGTGTTCCTGAAATTCATCGAGAGCAAATAAAAAACGCACAACTTGTTTCCTGTCCTGGATGTATGGCAGTTACATCTATACTGGCACTGTATCCATTGATAAAACGAAATCTAATTGATACTGATCACATCATTGTTGATTCCAAGATTGGCTCTTCTGGAGCAGGTGCAACATCAGAATCTGGAACTCATCATGCAATGAGGTCAGGAGTGATACGACCATACAAGCCTGCAAAGCACAGACACACAGGAGAAATCGAGCAAGAGCTTAGCGAGGTTGCAGGAAAAAAGATCAAAGTATCTATGAGTCCACATGCTGTTGATATTGTAAGGGGAATTTTGTGTACAAATCACACCTTCCTAACAAAAAGTATGGATGAAAAGGAACTATGGAAGATATATCGCGAAGATTTCCAAAATGAAAAATTCATCAGGCTAATCCGCGACAAGAAGGGATTCTACAAGTTTCCTGATCCAAAGTTTGTTGTCGGCTCTAACTTTTGCGACATTGGCTTTGACATAGATGAGGACAACAACAGGCTAATTGCACTATCTGCATCAGACAATTTGATGAAAGGTGCAGCAGGCTCGGCCATTCAGAACATGAATGTGATGTGTGGCTTTGACGAGTCAGAAGGATTAAGATACTCTCCTCTAACTCCAGTATAAGAGATGATTACAATAAAGATTGGAGGGAGTGTAGTTGATAATTTACATCCTTCAACAATTTCAGATATCAAAAAAGTAACCAAGCAGGAAGGCATAGTACTAGTCCATGGTGGAGGAAAGGAAGTAACCAAAGTTACAGAAAATCTTGGAAAAGAACCAAAGTTTGTTGTCTCACCTGGCGGAATAAAGAGCAGATACACAGACAAGGAGACTGCTGAAATTTTTACAATGGTAATGTCAGGACGCATAAACAAGACTATAGTCTTGATGTTGCAAAAAAATGGAATAAACGCAGTCGGACTTTCAGGTGTTGATGGCAAGATAATTGAGGCTGAGCGAAAAAAGAAGCTAGTCATTGTAAATGAAAAGGGACGAAAACAGGTAATTGATGGCGGATATACGGGTAAAATAACCAACGTAAATGCGACTTTCATAAAGACATTGCTTGATCATGGATATACTCCGGTCATATCTCCTATAGCGATTAGCGAGGAGTTTGATTTTCTAAACGTAGATGGCGACAGAGCCGCAGCATATGTTGCAGGAAAGATTTCATCAGACAAGGTTTTGTTTTTGACAAACGTTGATGGTCTTTTGCTTGATGACAAGCTTGTCAGGAATCTTACCTTGGTAGAAGCAAAGGAGGTTTTACCAAAAATTGGTTTTGGTATGGAAAAAAAGGTACTTGCTGCAACAGAGGCATTAGAGATGGGAGTAAAAGAGGCACTAATCTCAAATGGACAAAGAGAAAACCCAATATCATCTGCCATATCTCATGACAATTGTACAGTGATCACAAGATGACTGAAGACCAAATAATGGGAAACCTATACCAGAGGTTTCCTGTAACAATTGAAAAAGGACTAGAAGCTCATGTATGGGACATTAATGGCAAAGAGTACATTGACTGCATGGGTGGATATGGTGTTGCACTTGTCGGCCACAGAAACCCACGTGTTGTTAATGCGATAAAGTCACAGCTTGAAAAAATAATTACAGTACACAGCTCTGTCTACAACAAGACTCGTGAGGAATTTCTTGAAAGTTTGATCAAAATTGCACCAAAAAATCTAAACCAAGTACACCTAAACAACAGTGGAGCAGAGGCAGTAGAGGCAGCTATCAAGTTTGCAAGAAAGTTTACAGGCAAAAAAGGCATGGTTGCCATGAACGGTTCCTACCACGGCAAGTCATTTGGTGCACTGTCAGTTACTTTTAATCCAAAATATAGAAAATCGTTTGAGCCGCTAGTAGAAAGCGTGTCGTTTTCACCATATGGTGACATTGATGCATTACGTTCTACCATTACTGCTGATACTGGATTTGTGATCTTGGAACCAATTCAGGGCGAGAGCGGAATTCATGTTCCACCCGATGGATTTCTGCAAGATGTGAGAAAATTGTGCGATGAACGACATATTTTGCTGATTTTCGATGAAATTCAGTCAGGATTTGGAAGGACGGGGAAGATGTGGGCAGGCGAACACTGGAATACAACACCAGATATCATGTGTCTTGCAAAAGGGATTGCTGGCGGAGTACCAATGGGTGCAACACTAGTAAGACAAGACATACTTGCCTGCATACAAAAAGGAGAGCACTCTTCAACGTTTGGTGGAAATCCACTTTCATGTGCTGCAGGAATTGGAGCAATCCAAACACTCACACAAGATGGACTGATAGATAATGCTGCAAAGATGGGAAAAATATTCAGAAATGGACTGGAACGACTAAAGGAAAAACACAAAATAGTCAGAGAAGTCAGAGGCAAAGGACTCATGATTGGAGTTGAGCTCAAATTTGAAGTCAAAGACATCTTGTTTGAAGGAATCCAGAAAGGAGTTTTGCTTCTATACTCTGGCAAAAACATCATTAGGCTGTTGCCACCACTAGTAATAACAGAGCAAGATATAACAAAAGTAATAGAGATCCTAGACGTATTGCTAAGCAGAGAAGAGGAGAGAAAAAATGTACGCTGATAAAACAGATGAGAAAATAATCGAGTTTTTGCGAAATGATTCGCGAGAATCATTTGTAGATATTGGAAAAAAGCTAAAACTTTCTGAATCTGCGGTACGAAGAAGAGTAAAGAATCTTGTTGACTCTGGAATCATAAAAAAATTTACAGTAGAGATTGGTGAGTCAAATACAACTAGTGCCATAGTTTTGATTTCTGTCGAGTCATCAATGGATACATCAAAGGTCTCAGCAAGACTGACAAAGCTTGAAGGTGTAAAAACTGTCTATGAAATTACAGGACAATATGACATTGCTGTGATAATTAGAGCGCCAAACATTACAGAAATTAATGGCAGCATTGATGCTCTAAGAAAAATCCCAGGCGTCTCTGACACAAACACAGTCATTATTCTTCGCACAATAACTTAAAAGCGAGATTAGGATCTAACCTAGTCGATATTAGCGAAAATAGGATCAACATCATAGAAACTACCCGAATTTAGTACGAATATCTTTATATTCTGATATAATTGGCTCTAAATTAGCAATGAATGATCCGAATTACTATGCAAATCAGCATAATGCATATAATAAAAGTCAAAAAAAGATCCGAGTCTTAGACAGTACGCTGCGAGAAGGGGAACAACATCCAGGCGTTACCTTCACAAACAAGCAGAGAATCCAGATCGCATGGATGCTTGACTATTTTGGAGTCGACCAGATCGAGATCTCGCCTATTGTCTCTCGCGATCATTTTGAGGCTACAAAGACCATAATAAAACAAGGGCTAAAGGCAGACATTGTTGCCCATGTAAGGGCCCTAAAGCAAGATGTTGATGTTGCACTAAAATGTGATGCCATTTGGACTGCAACATATCTTGGAATTTCTGATATTCATCTAAAAGACAAGCTGCGAATAACAAAAGAAGAGGCACTTGAAAGGGCAGTTGAGACAGTAGAGTATGCAAAGTCTCATGGGCTAAAGATGAGATTTACTGTAGAGGACGGAAGTAGAGCAGAGCCGTCATTTTTGATAAAGGTTTGCAAGGCAATTGAAGAAGCTGGAGTTGACAGGATCAGCATCCCAGACACAGTTGGAGTAATGAGACCAATTGGAATGTACAATCTAGTAAAGATGGTACATGATAATATCAAAACTCCACTTGATGTTCATTGTCATAACGATATTGGATTTGCACTTGCAAATGCATTTGCAGGATGTGATGCAGGAGCTGATCAAATCCATACAACAATTGATGGCATTGGGGAAAGAACAGGAATTCCTTCTCTTGCAGAAACTGCTGTTGCATTGACTTACTTGTACAAATCTCCAAATGATTTTAGATTAGACATGCTAACTGATCTTTCAAAGCTAATTGAGCAGTACACATCAATTAGACCATACGATTCAAAACCAGTTGTTGGCGAATCTGCATACAAGCACAAGGCAGGTACACACCTTGCAGCAATCCTGCGAAATCCTGCAGCCTATGAGCCAATACCGCCACGAATAGTAGGAAATAGACGCAGAATAGTATTTGGCGAGCTTGCAGGCAAGACAGGTGCAGGCTATCTAATGTCACTTTTAGGACTGGCAAAAAACGACGAAGATGCAAAAGCAATTGCTGCAGGTTTGAAGAATCTGCGCATGGGTGATCTTATCGAGATACCATTAGAGGATAGACTTGAAAAAAAGATAATTAATGACCAAAAAGTGATGAAAATAGAGGAAGGAAAATGACAAAATGTGCAGAATGTGATGCAAATATTTCGGTTCCAAAGGATGCCATGGAAGGGGAACTCATAACGTGCCCTGACTGTGGAGCCAGTTTTGAGCTTGTAAAAAAGTCAGACGGCTTTGAGCTAAAACCAGCCCAAGCTGTTGGCGAGGACTGGGGGCAGTGAACAACCCTGACATTACAGTTCTTTTTGACACCATCCGCTGGGAAGAAAAAGCCTTACTAGAAGCTGGTCAAAAAAAGAACATCAATTTACAGATGCTTGATTGCAAAAAGCTGTTCTTAGATCTAGATAAAAAAAAGGATGGTTTTGGTGTTGTACTGCAACGCTGTGTAAGCTATTACAGAAATGTCCACTCTACTGCAGCACTTAAAGGAATGGGAGTAAATGTGATAAATTCACTTTATACTGGAATCTATGCAGGAAACAAGCTATTCACACACATACTTCTAAAAAAGCAGGGAGTGCCAACACCATACGCTACTGTTGCATTTTCAAAAGAGGCAGCGCTAGAGTCACTTGAAAAAACAGGCTATCCAAAAGTAATCAAGCCAACAGTTGGCAGCTGGGGCAGAATGATTTCAAAGCTAAACGACAAGGACTCTGCTGAAGGGATCATAGAAAGCAGGGAAAGAATGTATCCGATATACCAGGTACATTACCTAGAGGAGTTTGTAAGCAGGCCTCCACGCGATATTAGGGCAATCATGGTAGGTGATGAGATCGTAGCTGCAATTTACCGATATTCTGCAGATGATTCATGGAAAACTAACATGGCACTAGGCGGAAGAGCAGAACCATGCAAGCCAACAAAGGAAATGGAAGATATATGTATCAAGGCAAAAAATGCAGTCCAAGGACAAATAGTAGGAGTAGATTTGATGGAAAGCAAAGAAAAAGGACTAGTCGTTCATGAAGTAAACAATACCACAGAATACAAAAACACAGTCAGAGTCTGTGGTGTAGACATTCCATCACTTATCATAGACTATGCTCTAAAGTCTAGAAAATAGAAATGGACTCTGTATTTACAATTACACCTCGCTTCTCAGTCAAGATGCTTGAAAAAGCTCTGAGGCTTTACACTCCATCACTTACAGAAAAACCAATGGCTGACTTTTTAGCAGACAAGTGCGATGATCTAGGGTTTGAGGACATACACACAGATGAAGTAGGAAATCTCATTGCAATGAAAGGCTCAGGCTCACCTAAAGTTCTTTTGTGTGGCCACATGGATACTGTACCTGGTAAGATCAAAGTAAGAAAAGAAGGAAACTATCTCTACGGTCGCGGTGCGTCTGATGCAAAAGCACCACTAATGGCAATGCTCTTTGCTGCAGCTACAATTCAAAACAATAATGGCACAATAATGTTTGTTGGTGCAGTAGACGAAGAAGGAAATGCAATTGGAGTAAAAAATCTTGTAACAAAAAAACTAGATATCGATTATGCGATATTTGGTGAGCCAAGCGGTCTCAAGCAGGTAACCATTGCGTACAAGGGACGAATCGCAATAAACCTAAAGGTTGATGTTGGAAACAGTGCACATGCAAGTGCTCCATGGCTTTCAAAAAATGCAATCGAGGAATCACTAATTTTTACACGAGACCTAAGAAAAGTGCTAGAAGAAGGACAGGACAAGAAAAACAAAGGAATGATGCTTACTGTGGCACTGACAGAGATTAAAGGAGGTACTAGTCACAACATAATTCCACAGCAGTGCGATGCAATAATGGATATTAGAATTCCAGTTGACATGAACTGTAAAATGGTTGAAGAAAAAATCGCAAACTCTGTCCAAGAAGTTTCAAAAAAGCGTCAAGTTGAGGCGTTTTACTCAATCCTTGATGAGACAGAGCCTTTCGAGGCCCCTCACAACTCACCACTAGTTCGTGCATTTACACTAGGAGTTATGGATGTAGAGCACACAAGGCCAACACTAATCCGAAAGACAGGAACTGGCGACATGAACATAATTGGCAACCAGTTGAATGTGCCTGTTGTGACATATGGCCCAGGGGATCCTCACTCGTCTCATACAATTGATGAGAAAGTATCAATTGATGAGTATCTGCGCTCAATCGAAGTTCTAAAACACACCTTACAGCATTTAAAAAGACTACACGACAAAATAAAGAAGTAAATGTTGTGGTTTGTTGGTCTTGGAATCTCAGGACTAGACTCGATTTCACTTGATGCACAAAACATTCTAAAAAAATCAGACACTGTTTACCTTGAGCAATTTACAAGCATTATTTCAAAATCAGACATTACAAAGCTCAAAAAACTAGTCAAAGGCAAGCTCAAGACAGTAAAGCGCTGGCAGGTAGAAGACGGACAAGAAATACTAGACAATGCAAAAAAGAAAAACGTCGTCTTGCTGTCATATGGGGACCCATACATTGCAACAACTCACATTGAGCTTCGAACAAGGGCAATGCAGGAAAAAATCAAAACACATACCATACATGCGTCATCAATAGTTACTGCAATAGTTGGGGAGTGTGGCCTTCACTATTACAAGATTAGCAAAATTGTTACCGTAATGAAGGAGATTAAGACAGGCACTAGTGCATACTATACAATTTATGGAAATCTCTTGTCAGGAGATCATACCATACTGCTTTTGGAATACAACCAAGATGCAGATTTTTTTCTTGATCCAAAAGATGCGCTATCAAACTTGCTAGCGGCTGAAAAAGAACAGACACGAAATGTATTGTCACAAGACACTTTTGCCATAGTTGCATCAAGAATTGGATTAAAGGATCAGCGAATTACTGCTGGAAAAATATCGAATCTGATGAAGCTAGATTTTGGAAAACCACCTCATACTATCATCATACCAGGCAGTCTTCACTTTACAGAGTCTGATGCGCTAAAGGTTCTTGCAAAATGTGTTGATGAGCCAACTGATAACTCTGCACAAATAAAGAAAACATCTGATCAGATGATGACAAAATACATTCCAATGGTAAGAAAAGCATTAGAAGAGATCATACCATACTACAAAGATTCAAAGGAGTTTAATCTAGTGCTAGAAAATGCCGAGCTATACATTGAAGACGCAAAAAAGTTTCATGAACAAGGAAAAGATGAGCTTGCTGTATTGAGTATAGGATATGCAGATGGTCTAGTTGATGCACTAAGAATGGCAAAAGGCTTTGAACCCAAGATTTAGTGGTTAGAAATTCCTACAAGAATGGTTTATGTAATTATTTCAAATCCCTAAATTTTTTTAAGCTCTAGTAGCCTAATGTCAACGGACTTTTTCTTCTGTGTGGTCGTTTTTGTGTAGTGTTTGATTTTAGTTCACGTATTGCGTTTTTTAAAACTTCGGCTTGGCGTTCAATTTCTTGCAGATATTTTTGTTCAAACTCTTTTGTTTCAATTGTATATCTAGGATCGTCATTTTTAATCTCAAACTGGTTTGATTTATGACGAAGCTCATCAATTTCTCTTTCTAGGTCTTTCTCAAAAGGCTCTAAAATGTCCAAGGCCCTTTTTATGCCCATGGCTTAGTATTATGGCATAATCCTTTATACGATTTTTGGGTACAACTAATAATACAACGCTTGCATTTTTAGCAGGCAATCGATGAACTAAAAAAGAGAAAAAAGGCTGAAAATACGATTGGATCCTCTAAACAAAGCAATCCTAGCTGCAATGTATGTTGCATCATTATCAGATGGTAATGCAGTTGAGATTGTAAGAAAAAAACACTTGATATCAGATGATATTCTCAATGCAAGAATCAATGACTTGATAAAAACTGGACTTGTCAAAGAAAATAAAAAATCACTAACAGAGTTAGGCCGTACATCACTAAAGGTTGTTCTTGCTGGCGGAGTCTTTGACATAATTCACCCAGGACACATCCATACATTAAACTCTGCAAAAGTGTTAGGCGATATTCTAATTGTTGTAGTTGCAACTGATAAAACTGCACTGAAAATGAAAAAGCGCATACCACTACACAATCAAAAGCTAAGACGTGAGCTTGTAGATTCTTTACTGATGGTTGATCTTTGTGTGATTGGAAACGAGGAAGATATTTTCAAGACAGTTGATTTGGTAAGGCCAGAAATTATTGCACTAGGCTATGATCAAGTACACCAAGAAAAATTCATTATTGATGGCTGCAGAAAACTAAATCTTGATGTAAAGGTAGCAAGACTCCAGTCACCAATTCCCGAGTTTTCAAGCTCAAAGATAGAAAAAGAGTATGGCGAGTCTATCCACGGAATTTAAGATTTTATTGGAATTTTTATTGTTAGATTAGAGTCGTCTTTTAGCTTTGCAGTTTTCCGAATATTGATTTTTGAAATAAGCTCAATTACAGAATTGTCATGGTGTGTTCTCTCCAAAATTATTAGCTCACAGTCAATCAGGTTGTTTAGTTTTGCATTAAAGCATTTTACCCATCCATATGTCCTTTTTTCATCAGAAAATCCGTTAATCAAAATGCAGTCACGATTATAAAATTGCGCTACAGTCTCAATGTGTTCTTTTTTTGCTAGTTTAACATTCAGGGTTCCAGGAAACGGAATGTATCCTAGTTTTTCTTTGAATTGCTTTGTATAGCCTTTAAGCGACATATAGTATGCTCCTTCGCCCATGCCAGAGACAAGTGTCCCTTTTAGCTCAACATATGATGGTGCTGATTCGAGGCTCATTCTCAGGACTGATGATATCTTCACCATCTCAGAATAGCCTTTTTGTGTAATTTTGACTGAGACGTTTTTTCCGATAGTAACTCTTTCTATGAATCCGTCTTGCTCTAGCTCCAAAAGATGTTTTGATGCAGCCTGCTGAGACTTGTTTATGCTTTTTCCAAGCGATGATGTAGTTATTGGGACAAAGTTGTGCTTTGCACCTTTGCTTAGTAGTTGAGTTAGGGTAAGAAGGTGTTGGATTTTAAGATCAGACATTAAATCTAGGCGATGCCAAGCTCTGTAAATGTTTTTAATTTTACGCCGTCTGCGTTTGTAAGCTTTGCAACACGATGGCCAATGACATAGCCTATGCCTGCCTGCTTTGCACTATCAATCAGTCTTTGTGTAATGATGCCATCTAGAATAAGATACTTTATTCCAGACTGGGCAGAAAGTTTTGTGACAAGCTCACTAATTGGCACTCTAAAGAGTTCTTTGTCTTGATCATCTATTGCAACAGCCTCTAGTGTTTCGTTGAGTTGCGGATATGCCTTTGAAATCATTTCTGCAAGTGGCTTGTCTTCTGGATCATGTAGTGTTGGCTTTACGCTTTCCTGCTTCATTGTCTCTGCAGTACTGCGTAGTATGTCATCGATTTGTTGTGGTGTGAGCTCTTCTACTTCTAGTCCCTCAGGAGCACGATGAATCACATCAATGTGTACAAGTGATTTCAACTCTTTAAGAATAAATCCGCCCGCTCGGTCTCCATCCAAAAACGCAACAACTTTTTTTGAATCACACAGCTCTTTTATTGATTCGTCGATTTTTGCGCCTTCGATTGCAATTGCATTGTCATATCCTGCTCTTAACAAATTAATCACATCTGCACGGCCTTCAACCAAAATTATCCATGGCGAATCAAATACTGCAGGGCCACATGGAAGTCTTTCTTTTCCATATGTTGTTAACCTGTTTGATGATGTTTCATAAACGCTTTTTAGCATAGTGTCGCCTTCGCTAATTGTCTTTGTAGACCACTGTTGCTTGATTTCTTTTGCACGTTTAACAATGTCTTCTTTTTTTGATGCACGTACGTCATCAATTGCCTGCAGCTTGAACTTGCAATCAAATGGACCAACTTTATCTATGCTTTCAATTGCTGCTGCAATCAGTGCACATGTATCAATATCCGTACTCATGGGGATAAGTGCCTCACCTACGGTAGTGTTTGAAGTTGAGTTGGTAGTTACTTCGATACGACCTACCTTTGAGACTCTCTGAAGTTCATTCAGATTCATCTCAGGACCTAGCAGTCCTTCGGTCTGTCCGAATATAGCTCCTATAATGTCGGCTCGTTCAACGAGACCATCAACTTCAAAGGATAGCTTAACATGATATTTGACAATTCCACTTGCGGGCATTCTATAATCATCATCCTTCTAATTAACAATCAACTTGTTTTTTATATATTGGCTATAAGTGCTTATCGCAAAAGTTTGTGCCTCGCCATACCAATTTGCTCCCAGATCTGATAAAATTTTCAAGAAACTATCCAGTATCATAAATTTCTAAAAATTGAAAAATTTTAGAGTTTATTCTGTGCTAAATGAGTGACCACATGAGCAGCTCTTTGTAACGTTTGGATTGTTTATTTTAAATCCAGAGCCCATGAGGCTTTCGATATAGTCAACGTTTGCACCTTTTAGATGATCCTGACTATAGCTGTCAATTAGCAACTTTATTCCACTTTCCTCAATTACTGTATCATCCTCTTCTGGTTTTGTTTCAAAGCCCATACCATAAGACAGACCAGAGCATCCGCCACCTTGGACATAGATTCTCAAGTATTCTGGATGTTCAGCTTCTTCTTTCATGAACTCTTTTATTTTCTCAGCTGCCTTTGGAGTGACAGTAACGAGTTTTTCTCTTTGTTCAGTTGCCATACAAAAAAATGTCGCATCTAATTATAATAAGCTTTTCATATCAAGTATGGTAGGAATTCAATAATTCAAGAAGAAAAGTTAGGACTAGCTTATTTTTTTGATTTGTTTACAAATGCAGTCATGCGTTGTTCTCTGTCAGGATGAGTAAAACAGTTTCTCCACGCCAAAAGCTCGACTCCAAGACCTGTATCCAAGTCTGCGTTTCGTCCTTTGTTTATTGCCGTCTTTGACATTTGCACACCGATTGCAGAGTTTTCTGCAATTGCTTTTGCCATTTTAGTTGCCTCTTCCATTAGTGATGCTAGTTGAAAAACATGATTTACAAGACCAATTTCTTTTGCCTCGTCTGCTTTGATCATTTTTCCAGTATAGACAAGCTCCTTTGCTTTTGCAATTCCAACTATTCGCAATAGCCTTTGTGTGCCTCCCCATCCAGGCGGAATTCCAATTGTGACTTCGGGTTGTCCAAGCTTTGCTGTATCAGATGCAAGTCTGATATCACAAGACATTGCAAGCTCACATCCACCACCTAAGGCAAAGCCATTTACTGCTGCTATGGTTGGCTGTCGTACATTTTCAACAGTTGCAGTGAGTAGCTGACCTAGCTTTGCATATTCAACTGATTCGTCTGGCGAGATTTTTGACATGTATTCAATGTCTGCGCCTGCAGAAAATGCCCTATCGCCCTCACCTGTTAGAATGATTACCTTTACAGTATCGTCTGTTCCAGTTTTTTCAAATATTGAGATGAGCTCTTTTGCAACATCGCTATTCATTGCGTTTAGTTTTTCTGGTCTATTGATTTTGATTATACAAATTCCGTCTGATTTTGTTGTTGTAACTAGTGCCATTATTATTTGCGAAATTAATGTCGGACTTAAATGTTGTCTATGAGATTTTTCCCCATTGCGCCAAAGCAGATGCAACAGCTGCCCATGTTCTAATGTCGTCATAAACTGGAACACCTTTTTGCTCAATTAGTGCAGATATTTTTTGTGTATATGGTCCACCGTTTCCACCAACAAGGACTGGTTTCTTTCTTTGGTTTGAAAATTCTGCCAGATAATCAATTATTGTTTCCTCTAGAGGATCGTCTTGGAATACAAACCACGGCATGATAATGTCCACGTTTGGATCATCCATGAATGACTGAATTGTAAATCGATAGTCGTCTGCGTTTGCACCGCCTGTCACATCAGCTGGGTTTCCCTTTCCTACAACATATGTTGGTGGAAAGTGCTCAACCATTTTCTTTCTTGTTTCTTCTGTAACTTGTGCAAGAGAAAGGCCCAGCCTTTCAAAGTGATCAATTGCACCAATCATAGGTCCTGCTCCGTTGCTGCATAGTGCAGCTCGGTTTCCCTTTGCAGCAGGTTGCCATCCAAGTGCTTTTGTCACACCTGCAAGCTCCTGATAGCTATCAACTGAAATTATTCCAGCCTGCTTGAATGCGCCCATGATTATTGCATTAGAGCCACCAAGTGAGCCTGTGTGAGATGCTGCCTGCTTTGCTCCCGCCTCTGATCTTCCGCTCTTCCAGATAACAACAGGTTTTTTCTTTTCTGCCATGACACGTTTTGCTGTGTTGATGAATTTTCTGCCATCGCCAAAGCCTTCCACATATAGTGCAATTACTTTGGTTTGAGGATCATCTGCCAAGTACCAGATCATGTCTGCTTCATCTACATCTGACCTGTTACCATAACTTACCATCTTTGATAGTCCAAACGAGTCTGCAGTCTCCAAAAAGCTGATTCCCATGGTACCGCTTTGAGAGAGTAGTGCGACAGGTCCTAGTTTTGCCCTAACCATTCGTGCCTGGCCTTGAAACGCACAGTCAAGGCGGTTTGCTGCATTAAACATGCCAATACAGTTTGGACCAATTATTCTAATTTCATGTTTTTCTGATAGTCGTTTAACTTCAGCTTCATATGCAGCTCGCTCCCCACCAAGCTCCTTTCCACCACCAGATACTATTACTACACTGTGAACTCCTTTTTTTGCACACTCTTCTAGTACTGGAGGAGTGACTGATAGATCAACACATACAACGACCAGATCTATTTTGTCTGGTACTGCAGAAAGTGATGGATAACACTTGATTCCTAAAATTTCTTCTTGTTTTGGATTTATTGGAAAGACTTTGCCCTTGTAATCATGTTTTGCCATACTGTCAAGAACAGAGTTTCCTATTTTTCCTGGAGTTGCTGATGCGCCAACAAGTGCAACTGACTGTGGTGTAAAGAACATCTCCATGTGTTTTGAGTTTGGCTGTACTTCTGAAATAGCGTCAGGTTTTATCTCTTTTCTTAGGATTATTTTTGCATCAACTACTGCATATGATTTTGGATAAACAACAATTGGGTTAAAGTCTATGCTATCAAAGTGGGATGCATTGTCTACGCCAAGCTTGCCTATTTGGACAAGTGCTTTAGATAACATGTCAATGTCAATTGGTTTGCTTCCACGGAATCCTTTGAGCATTTTAGAGCCTTTTAGCTCATCTAGCATTGATTTTGCATCAGCTGTTGTGATTGGCAGCATTCTAAATGCAACATCACGGAAAATCTCGGTTAAAACACCACCAATTCCAACCATTATTACTGGCCCAAACTGAGGATCGTTTTGCAGACCAACGATTAGTTCTGTACCCTTTGGTACCATCTTTTCAAGTAGGATTCCTTTTAGCTGAACGCCTTTTTTCTTTGAGAGGCGTTTGTACATGTCATTAAATGTTTTTTTGACATCCTTTACATTGTCAATGCCAACCTTAACACCACCAACATCTGTCTTGTGCAGGATTTGTGGTGAGACAACTTTCATGACTAGTGGAAAACCTAGTTTTTTTGCAGCCTTTACAGCATCGTTTGCAGAGTTGACTAATGCATAGCCTGGAACCTTTATTCCATAACTTTTCAGAATTGATTTTGCAAGTTCTTCGGTTATGACCTTATGATCTGTTTTGATTGTATCATCAAAAATTTTAACGGAGTTCATAAGGCGATCGAAGAAAATCGTGTTCAATATATTAAACTTTGGTCAAAGATGAAATTGTGATTTGAAATTTTTGTAAAAAATTTCCATGTTCTTTTTTACTTTGGGCAAGTTAACAGAAATTTCTTGTCTGATTTTATTTGGGTCAATGTATGGCGTATTATTCAACTCTTGCGATTTATCTAACCACAAATTTATCATTTCATTTGTGACCTCGATATGAAACTGAATTCCTACGGCAGTGTCTAGCATAAATGCCTGATTTTGATAATCATTTGATGAGACCAGTCGTATTGCATTTTGTGGACGCTCAAATGTATCACCATGCCAATGAAAAACTGTAAAAGGGTTTTGGAATCCTGAAAATAGTTTTGGTGTGTTTTCTATATGCAAATCATGATAAAAGCCAATTTCTTTTCTGGCTCCACGAAAAACTTTGGCATCAAAAGACTTTGCGATTAGTTGTGAGCCAAGACAAATTCCAAGAACGGGCTTCTGTTTTTTTACAAATTGTCTGATTAATTCCATTTCGTCTCTAAGATAATCTAGATTGGCGTTTGCACTTTCTGGAGCACCTAACACAACAAGTAGTGAGTAATCGTTTGCTGGCAGTTTTTCTTTTTTTGCAAAAATATTTTCTAGTCTAAATCCATCTTTTGTGAGTAGATCTCCTAGAGTTCCCGGTCCTTCTGCCTTGGAGTTTTGTACAACTAGAACGTCAGGCATTTTGATTTTCAGATAAAATTCTTAATATATCAAATTAATACTATTAACATGGAGTTCTCAGATGAAGAGTTTTCTGATGTTAAAAACTTCATAGACTCGCTCAACTCAAAAAAAGATAGTGCGGTTATTGTAGAAGGAAAGCGCGATGCAGTGGCGCTCAAAGTCCTTGGTTTTTCTGGCAAAGTGCTAGAGTTTCACAAGTTTGGAGGATTGGCAAAGTTTGCTGATTCTGCTGCACAATACAAGCACCTAATAGTTTTGCTTGATAGTGACCGTAAGGGAAAATATCTTACAGCAAAAATAATGGAACAATTAGAGCGTCGCACAAGAGTTGATCTTTCCTTTAAGAAAAACCTAGTATCAATAACAAAAGGAAAAATCAGATTTATTGAGCAGCTAACTTGTTATAAACAGCACTAAGGCCAAATGCCTCGTTGGTGGAATGCCTCAACAACTCGCTCAACAGCTAGTACCATAGCTGCTTTTCGCATGTCAATGTTGTACTTCTTTGCACGTGCATAGGTGTCTTTAAAGCCTCGTGTGATGTGGTCTTCCATTTTCTTTGCAACCTCATCAAAGCTCCAATAGTATCCCATGTTATTTTGAACCCATTCAAGATATGAAATGCAAACGCCTCCTGAATTTGCCAATATGTCTGGGATAACCATGATTTTCTTTTTGTAAATTAGTGGGTCTGCCTCTGGCAGTGTTGGTCCGTTTGCAGCCTCGGCAATGATTTTACATTTAAGATTCTTTGCGATGCTTGCAGTTATCTGGTTTTCAAGTGCAGCTGGAACCAAAACATCACATTTTGTTGTGAGTAGCTCTTCTGTTGTAATTTTTTTACTTCCCGGGAACCCAACTACAGAGCCTTTCTTTTCTTTGTATTCGATTAGTTTGCTTGTCTTTATTCCACTTGGGTTAATGATTGAGCCTTTAGAGTCGCTTGCAGCTATTACCTTTGCTCCCATTTTCTCAAGATATTCTCCTGTAAATGTAGCAGCGTTTCCAAATCCTTGTAGAACTACCTTTGCGCCTTTGAGGCTTAGTTTCAATACCTTTGATGCTTCTCTCACACAATATGCACATCCAAGTCCAGTTGCAACATTTCTTGCCAACGAACCACCCATTGAGATTGGTTTTCCAGTAATGACTCCTGGTTGATTTGTAATTCCATGTAATTTTCCAAACGTGTCCATGATCTGAGTCATCTCTCTTCCACCAGTATAGACATCTGGTGCTGGGACATCTTTTTGTGGTCCAATTACCTCAGAAATCATAAATGCAAATCTTCGTGTCAGTCGTTCAAGCTCGCCATCGCTTAGTTTTTCTTTTTTAGGATTAATGTAAACGCCTCCCTTACCACCGCCTAGTGGAACATCAACTACTGCACATTTCCATGTCATCCATGAAGATAGTGCCATGACTTCGCGTTCCATGTATTCGATGCCGCCTTCTGGATCAAAGTATCTGATACCACCCTTGTATGGGCCCCTGTCGTTGTTGTGTTGGCTGCGAAATCCTGTAAAGACTCTAATTTTTCCATTATCCAGTTTTACTGGAATTTTTATTCGAAGAACTTTGTTTGGTTGTGCAAGATAGTCACGTACTCCCTTGTCTATTTTTAGTATCTGACACGCATCATCAAGTTGTTTTGTTGCGTTTGCAAAGGGATCGTTTTTGATCAAAGCTGATCGGGATCATTCCCTCAGATTATATAAATTTGTTTAAGTTTTACAGAATTTTTACGAATATTGGTTTTAAGAAAATTAAAGATAAACCTTTTTTGAATTTAATTTTCTTTCCAGTTTTATAATTACTTCATCTAGCACTCGTATGTTAATTTCTAAAAAGTTAGACAGATGAAATATTGCTCCATATTTTTCTCCAACCTTTGTTATCATGTTATTTTTTAGCAGTACCTGCAGATTGTGTTGTGCTGCCTTGTAGTCAAGGCCAAGCTCTTTTGCCAGCTGGTGTGTGTTATATGGCCTTTCTAACAATAACATGACAATTCTCAGCCTTGTAAAGCCGCCACGTGTTCCTGAAAATAGATACAAAAGCAGGTTTCTTGTCTGCTTGTCTGGTATTCTGTTGGTTGTTGCTTGCTTTGATTCAATTATTTTTTTAAATTCTAATAGCTGCTGTGTTGTCATTTAGATAAAAAACGATTTGATAAAATAAAACGCTATTTCCAAATCTCTACCAAATTCATTACCAATTGTCTTTGCCGATCTAAAAATGTTGATGAGCCTCCATAACAAAAAATACCCTTAAATTGACTATGAATGGACTCGTTTTGACATGATGGCATCACGTGGTTATGATATGACACCTACCATGTATTCACCAGATGGTAGAATCTATCAGGTCGAATATGCAATAGAAACTGTAAAGCGTGGAACGCTTGCCATTGGAATCAAGAGTAAAGATGGCGTCATTATAGCAGTAGAAGAAAAGCCACGCACACTTCAGGTAACTGAGGTAACTCAGAAAATTTTCCAAGTAGATGAGCACATTGGAGTTGCTGCAGCAGGCTATATCCCTGATGCACGTGTTCAAGTGGATAATGCAAGATTCTTTTCACAAAGTAGCAAGCTTACTTATGACGAGCCTGTATCTGTTGAAATGGTCGCAAAACATCTAGCAGACCAGTGTCACCAGTTTACACAATACTCTGGAGTGAGACCATATGGAGTTGCACTGATTATAGCTGGTGTTGATGAGAAAGGCGGCACAATCTATGTTACTGATCCAAGCGGCACCTATGTATCATATGCTGCTGTAGCAATTGGCGCAGGATCAGAAGATGTTACAAACTTTTTTGAAAAAAATTACAAGACAGATATATCTCAAGTAGACGCTGCTGCACTTGCAATTGCTGCAATAAATCTCAAAAGTGAGCAAAAGGAAGGGACAAAGCACATCAAGATGGCCGAAGTAAGACATGATGCAAAGCTTTTGCAGCGAATATCAGAAGCTGATCTTGAGAAATTCTACCAAGTAGCAAAACAAAAGTTTACCAACTAGAGTTACCTATTTTGTTCGTCTGATTCCTACTACCAAATATAATATCGGCCAAGTCAAGGTCTTGCGTGGGTTTAGGCATTTACTGGAACGAGGTTCTAGATGTTTTACGTGATATAATTCCGGTCTATGACAAGGTTAATTCGTATATTTCGCTTGGAAAAGACAGGGAGCACCGCCTAAGAGGAATCAAAAACAGAGTAAAGAGCGGCGATTTTGTTCTTGATGCAGGTTCTGGATTTGGAAACATGTCAAAGACTGCAGTTAAGGTAGCTGGAAGTAGCATCAGCATCACATTATATGATCCACTTATTCCAATGTTAAAAAACACTAGTAAGTTTTTTGACAAAAAACCTGACTTGTCATGTGGAGTGTTTGAGCACATTCCATTTCAAAATGAAAAGTTTGATGCTGTGCTGTGTGGCTATTCTTTAAGAGATGCAATCAGTCTCAAAACTGCGATTTCTGAAATTCATCGAGTTTTAAAAAATGGAGGACGGTTTGTTATTGTTGATTTGGGAAAGCCAGATAATGCCATCATACGAGCTGGCGTGTCGTTTTATCTGAGATTAATTCTGCCAATTGTAGCGTTAGCTGCTGGAGGCAAGCTAGGCTTAAAATTTGCTACATTATATGGAACGTACAAGCTCTGGCCACAAAACAAAAAGCTTGAAAAAATGCTTCTTGAGAAATTTTCAAGAGTAGAGTTTGAAAAAGATCTTATGGGCGGAGCAATAATGGTTGCCGCTTTCAAGTGATATGAAACTTCCACTAGTTCTAGTTTATGTTACATCATTGTTGGTAGGGTTATCCTATGGGATGCACAATCCAATAGTTCCTGTTTTTGCAAAAGAGACAATTGGTGCATCATACGTTGAGTTGGGAATTATTGGTCTGGTAAATTTTCTGCCCTACATGTTTATTCCACTTGTTGTCGGAGTCTTGCTTGATAGATTCAACAACGGTTTACTATTGTCTGCTGGAATTGTAGTCAACACCACATCAATCTATTTGCTTTCAATATCCCAGTCAGTTCCAGAAGTTGCAGTCTTTAGAGCAATGACTGGATTTGCTCATGCATTTTTCTGGCCTCCCTGTGAAAGAATAATTGCACATGTAGAAACACCAGAGCGTCGCGTAAAATCAATAGCTCGCTTTATGGCATTTTTTGTAGGCGGATTAATGATTGGTCCGCTAATTGGTACATTTTTACTTGAAAATCTAGATGTAACATACAGAATTCTATTCCAGTATGCAACGTATACAATTGCAGTAGCTATCATATCCAGCTTGCTTTTAACAAAGTATGGAAAAACAACACAGAACGCTACATTTTCGATTGGTTCTGTAAAGCAGATCACCCAGTTTCCGCTAATAATTATGATTTTGATTTTTTGTAGTGCGTCCTTTGGTACTTTTCTTACCATTTATCCTGCATTTATGAACGATAGAACGATTTCAGAGTCAGGAATCGAACTTTTGTTCTTTATCTTTGGCACATCAAGGCTTGTTACTCTGGTCTTTATTGGACCATTAGAGAAAAGAATTTTCTACAGTCTTGTTGCCACAATACTTTCCATTGCCTTTGGAATGCTTGTTGTCTTTTACTCATTTACCTTTGAGGCATTCACTATAGCCATGTTGATACTAGGTTTTGGCTATACTATCTACTTCCCCCTGACTTTTGAGATTATCATGCGTAAGGCACAGACAAAGTTTTCTGGAGGACTAATTGGTGCATATGAGGCAACCTTTGGAATAGGCTGGGCGGCAGGACCATTATTTACTGGTATAGTATCTCACTTTCTTGGTACTGATGCACCATATCTTGCCTTTTTTGCAATTGGCATTGCCATTACAGGAATAATTCTTGCAAATAGACGTAAACTTAAGGTACAGTGGAATCCAAATCTTTAATTTTAATCTGCGATATTTGATTCCGTGATGGATTACTCGCTTAACATCCTTGGCAGTGAGTGGATAATTATCATCTTTGTAGCATTGGTTGTTTTGCTTGGCACAAACAGACTTCCAGATGTTGCAAAAAAAATTGGGCGTGCTGTTGGTGAATACAACAAGACAAAAAACCAATTTCAAAATAACATCAAAGATTTTTCAAATACAAATATTGAGATTAGTGGGCCCGTGCAAAATGAAAGACAAAAACTAGAAATGATTGCAAAGTCTCTAGGAGTCAATTTTGCTACAAAAACAGATGAAGAGTTGAGAGAGACTATTTCATCGAAAATTGGACAACCAAGCTCAGATTCTGATAAAAAATAATTATAAAATTATTTTAGTCTGTATAGATTCTTATCTAGTCTTTTTTTCGCAAACCTGTAATAGTCTGATACAATCTCAAATCCCAAATATTTTCTTCCGAGCATCTTACTAACTACTGCAACTTGTCCTGATCCTAAGAAAGGGTCCAAGACAGTGTCATTTTTTGTGCTAGAATACTCCAAAATTTTCTTGATTAGCTCTGATGGCAGTTTGGTGGGGGTTTTTTTGTCGCCTGTCCAATATTCACGCTTTATCTCCCATACGTCTTCTTTGTCCTTATAGTGAAGGCTTCGCCCTTCTACAGTCTTGGAGTTTTTCTTGAATCTTGTATATGGGTAAAATTTTCTTTTTTTCTCATTTTTGCATACAAAAAGACAATGATAATGTGAGGTGACAAATTTTTTTGCAGTGACAACACCAAATTGATATTTCCAAATTATGTGATTTATGGTGATAAATCCAACATCGTCAAGTGCCATAAGAATGTCTTTGAGATTATTCCAGCCTGAAAAGACGTACATGTTGCCAGATTCTTTTAGAATCCTAAAACATTCTTTCATCCAGCTGTATGTAAAGTCATAGTAATCTTCAGCCTTGATTTCGTTGTAGCCTTGTATTACTCGTGATGCGGTGCGATTGTAATTTTGTTTTGTTGCTTTAAAATCTATAGCAAATGGAGGGTCTGTTACGATAAGATCAATTGTATTGTTTTTGATTAGCTGCATTCCTTCAATGCAGTTCATGTTATAAATTTTGTTTAGTCCAATATTTTTCAAATTCATAATTCTACTGATGCACTTGTTTAATAATGTCATTAAAATAAATCAAAAAGAATTGAATGGACTAGACGAGATCCGATTCTCGTTTTGTGTTATAGAACCCTTCTGTTTTATCGATATTTCATTTTGCCTTTTATGCGCTTTACATCATTCATCTCTTCTCTGAGATGCTGTCTTAACAGTCGTTCATGGTCACGTTTATGTTTCCAGTAAGCATTTAGAACAGACTGTCTTGATTTTGCTCGCTTGAGGGCAGTTGCATAACTTCGATGGATTCCACCTATTGCTCTTGCATAGCTTCCTGAGCCCATGTTTCATTGGATAGTTGTATAGTAGATAACTTTAGCGTATATATTATCTTAGCACCTTTGCTGAGTTTAGGTTGACCACTATTCCCCTCTTACCTCCATAGTGGTACAGGTGAGCAGGTATTGTGTATGGATCTGGATGCCCCATGTAGCAGTTTGCGCTTGTCAATCAATAAATCAGGTCTTTGAGTATGTCTATAGGTGGCTATTGAAGTATTCTTGTCCAAAATGCAGATCTGTACTTGAAATCCAAAAGACCTTCAATTCCAAGACAATGCTTTCTTGCACAAAATGTGACCTAAAGGGAATTGTAGATTATAAAAAAAATCCCGATGAGGCATATCTTAATTTTCTTGTACAATACGACCATGGGACCATACAGAACAAAGAGCAGTTTGGGCAGATGCTAGTAACTAGCGGGATTTTACAAAGCGAAGACGAAATTAAAAAAATGCTTAAAGGATACGAGCCTGATGAGCTTACAAAGTCCGTATTGTTTTCAAAAAATGATTATGTTTCTTTTTATAAAACAATTAAAGAACCCGAGCCTGAGCTTGGTTCTGATGTAATGGAACTAGGCCTAGATTCACAGATCTCAAAGTATTTGCAGCAAAAAAGTATCAAAAAATTTTACAGGTTTCAAGAAGAGGTCATAAAAGAGATAGTTTATGGAAACAATGTAGTAATCTCTGCGCCAACTGCTTCTGGCAAGACAGAGGCATTTATGGTTCCAATAGTACAAAAAATAAAGATGGGAAAGGAAAATTCAGGAAAAGTTCTTGCCTTGTTTGTATATCCAACAAAGTCTCTGTCACGAGACCAGTTTCCAAAGATTTTAGAGCTTGCAAAAATGGTTGGCATTACTGTCCAAGTTTTTGATGGCGACACAAAACAGTCAGAGCGTGCAAAGATTCTAGACAATCCACCGCAGATAATCATCACAAATTTTGATGTGTTACACTATCATCTTTTGAATCGAACAAGGTTTGCGTCATTGCTTAATACTGTAAAGTTTGGGGTCGTAGATGAGGTTCACGTGTATTCTGGAATATTTGGCTCTAATGTTCACTATATAATTAAGCGGCTAAAACGGCTCTGTAAAAAAATTCAGTTTATTGCATCGTCAGCTACTTTGAAAAATGCAAAAGAGTTTTGTGAGCAGCTTTTTGGCGAAAAAATGATTCTAGTTGAAGGTTCTGGGAAAAAAGGTGATGTTGATTTTGCCATGTTGTTTCCATCGCTTCGAACACAGAGGGCTCTAATGATAGATCTTGCAAAAAAACTAACGAGCAAAAAACACAAGACCATGGTTTTTAGCAATTCTCATCTAAATTCCGAACTTCTTGCAATGCAAGCTAAAAAACAAAAAATCGATATCAAGGTTCATAGAGCAGGTCTGATGGCAAATTACAGAAAAAAAATAGAACAGTTATTCAAATCAGACAAGCTAATGGCAATTTCTTGTACTCCAACGCTTGAGTTAGGAATTGATGTTGGCAATGTAGATGGGATAATTTCTGCCACAATTCCTGTAAACAGATTAATGCAAAGGATTGGCAGGGCTGCGAGAAAAGGTCAGCGAGGCTATGCATTTTTGGCTCTTGGAAATGATCCTATTTCACAATACTACAAAAATCACCCACATGACTATTTTGATGATGTAGAAAGAATCTACATAGACCCAAAGAATCCCTTTGTAGAAGAATTTCAAGTGGTTGCAATGGCATGTGACAAGCCAATTGCAAAGCATGAGCTAAAAGAACATGCTCAGGTAATTGAAGCGCAGCTAAGAAATGGAAATCTTGTTTTGTATGAGGATAGGTATGTCCCAAATTATGATAAGACAAGATCACTTGTAAACGATTACAGTATCAGGGGAATAGGAAGGTCTGTTGATATTTTCCTGAACGAGCGAAAAGTTGGAGACAGAGTGCTGCCAATTGCTCTAGAAGAGCTTCATGCATCTGCGATCTATTTTCTTGCAGGGTCTAGATACAAGGTAGCAGAGTTTGATTATCCAGACAAGGCTTTTGCAAGAATTGTTCCAGTACCAAGAGACTATCCATATTATACAAAGGCCTTGACTGAAGAATGGCCAACTATTGAGACCATTTATGAAAAACGACGTGTTTTTGGGCTAGAGACTGCGTTTTGTAAGTTGCATATTCAAAAAAAGGTCTATGGATATGCCAACATAGAGCTAGGCCAAGAGATTACTCAAGGTCAAAAAATTCTTCTTGACAGACCACTAGAGTATGATTTTGTAACAAAGGGACTGGTTTTTCATGCACCAAGACCATTAAATGAAATAGAAAAGTCAGACAATGGCGAGTATGTCGAGGCAAGCGGTTATCATGCAACGGAACATGTGGTGATTGAAGGAAGTAACATGATTACTGGCGGAGTGTCACAGGATTTGGGTGGAATTTCGCTTGGCACATCTGGCTTGATCTTTATTTATGATGGTGCAATTGGTGGCAACGGTGCAAGTAAAGCACTCTATGACAGACTAGAAAAAACATTTGAGCGCAGCATGTACATCGTAAAAGAATGTCCATGCAAAAATGAGGCTGGTTGTCCTAGGTGTACCTTCTCATATAGATGTGGCAACAACAACGAGTTTTTGCACAAGAATTCATCTCTTGAGATTTTACAGAGAATCAATGACAAGGAAATAACAGAGCTTGAAGAGCCAACAGAAGGAGATAAACCATTAGTATAGTGCTTGCTAAGAATATGTAAATGCGTTTGAAGATATTTCTAGTCTTATTTTGTTTAGTCATCCATTTTGTGTCTAGCCCAATAACTTTTGCTGAAAAATCTGAAAAATACGTCATAGAAACGGTAGCAGAAAATCTTGAGATTCCTTGGTCTATTGCGTTTGCACCTGATGACAGAATCTTTGTAACAGAAAGAAAAGGGAATCTAAGAGTAATTGAGAATGGACAGTTAAGTTCAGAGCCTGTTGCAGTTTTTAGTGTATCTGGTGGCGAGGGAGGCTTGCTTGGGATTGTCTTGGATCCAACTTTTGATGAAAACCACTACCTCTATCTTTACTATACATATTCTGAGTTTCTGACTAACTACAACAAGGTAGTAAGATTCACTGAAAAAAACAACAGGTTGTTTGATGAGTTGGTATTGCTAGACAAAATTCCAGGAGCTGGAATTCACGATGGGGGCAGAATCAAGTTTGGACCTGACGGCAAATTATACATAACAACGGGGGATGCCGCAAATGGAAGCTTAGCACAAGATCTCAACTCGCTTGCTGGAAAAATACTCCGGATTAATCCTGATGGAACAATGCCTAATGACAATCCGTTTGAAGATTCACCAGTGTTTTCCTACGGACATAGAAACCCACAAGGGCTTGACTGGAATCCGTTTAGTGGTAAATTAGTAGCTGCAGAACATGGTCAAAATGCACATGATGAGATAAACGTAGTTGAGTCAGGTAAAAACTATGGCTGGCCAATAGTTGTAGGAAGTGGAAATGATCCAAATTACGTGGACCCAATACTACACACAGGAACAGAAACGTGGGCTCCCTCAGGCGCAAGTTTTTACAATTCAGACAAAATTCCTGAATGGAAAAACAAGTTTTTTGTTGCTACTCTAAGAGGAACACATCTTAGAGTACTTGATTTTGATTTGCAAGAAAACAAAGTCATATCAAGTGAGGCGTTGTTTTCAAAAGAGTTTGGTAGGTTACGTGATGTAGTTGTTGGTCCTGATGGTTACCTATATCTCTTAACTAGCAATCGTGATGGCAGAGGTTCACCTGCACCAAATGATGACAAAATATTAAAGATCTCAATAAAAGAAGATTTTAGTTTCTTGACACCTTTAAAACAAATCAAATCAGGTATTGAACCAAAAGATGTTGATTGCAAACAAGATATGATGCTTTTACTAAAGTCATCTTCAGACAAACCTGTCTGTGTAACTCAAAGTACTGCAACCAAATTGATTGGAAGTGGTTGGGGCTCAAAAGTATAGTCTTTAGAGTTATTAGTACCACGTTTTTTATCCAAATAATGGAAAAAGTAGCGCTTGTTACAGGAAGCTCAAGCGGAATAGGATATGAAACTGCGCTTGCCCTTGCAAGAAAAGGCTATCACACGTTTGCAACTATGCGTGATACTGGAAAATCAAAAAATATTCTTGATGCTGCAAAAAAAGAAAAACTAAATCTTGATGTCATAGAGCTTGATGTTGACAAGGAAGACTCTATCAAATCAGCTATTAGCAAAATAATGTCACAGAAAGGAAAAATCGATGTTTTGGTAAATAACGCAGGGTATGGATTGTTTGGCTGTCTTGAAGATATTTCGATTGCAGATTTAAAAAAACAGTTTGAAACAAACTTGTTTGGAATTGTTAGGCTAATCCAAGAAACTGCGCCAATTATGCGAAAACAAGGATCAGGTATCATAGTAAACGTGAGCTCTGTTGCAGGAAGAATTGGTTTTCCAGGCTCTCCAGCATATATTAGCTCAAAGTTTGCATTAGAAGGCCTTAGCGAATCTATGAGATACGAGCTGTCGCCATTTGGCATAAAAACGATAATAATTGAACCCGGTGTGATAAAGACAAACTTTATCTCATCTATGAAAGTTGAGAAAGGAAAACCTGATTCTCCTTACAAAGACATAATCGACAAGGTCTACAAGGGAATCAAAATGATGGCAGAGATGGGAACTCCACCAAGCGAGGTTGCAGACACGATAATAAAGGCAATCGAGGCCAAAGAACCGCTTCCAAGATATGTTGTTGGAAATGATGCACAGATGTTTTTGGAGGCAAAGAAAATGAAAACAGATATCGAGTTTGAAAACTATTTGAAAAAAGAGCTATTTTAGGTCATGCTAAAATATTATCATTTTATTGCAAAAAATTGAGTGGTTAAATTGATATACGCCACATAATGAGTTTTTGTCAAAGTCCGTAATTTACAGGAATAGATAATCAAAAATGAAATGGAAAACACTACAGCATAATGGAATACTGTTTCCGCCGCCTTTTGAGTCAAAAGGAATAACAGTCAGGATCAAAGGCGAGAAGGTTAGCCTTGATTTGCTGCAGGAGGAGATGATCTACCAGTGGGCAAAGAAAAAGGATACGCCTTATGTGCAAGACAAGGTATTTCAGAAAAACTTTGTTGCAGATTTTGCTGCAACGTTACCTCAAAAATTTAAAAATATTTCTTATTCTGATATTGATTTTACAGATGCCTACAAGATATCAGACAAGGAAAAAGATGTAAGGGAACTAATGACAAAGGAAGAAAAAAAGGCACTTGCCATACAACGCAAAAAAATTCGAGAACATATGAAGGAAAAATTCGGCAAGGCCATCTTGGATGGAAGCGAAGTCGAAGTTGCAAACTATATGGCCGAGCCACCTGGAATTTTCATTGGAAGGGGAGAGCACCCATTAAGAGGAAAATGGAAACACCGAATCGGCCCAGAGTATGTCACACTCAACCTTGGCAAGGAAGCTACAGTACCAAAAGGAAACTGGGAAAAAATAATTCATGATAAGGATTCAATGTGGCTTGCCAGCTGGATGGATGATCTAACACAAAAACGCAAGTATGTATGGCTTTCAGATACAGCTGGTCTAAAACAGGAAAGAGACAAGGCAAAGTATGACAAGGCCTTGACGCTTGCAACCCAAATTGCCAAAATTAAAGATAGTATGGTAAAAGACATGAAAAACAAGGACCCAAAGGTTAGAAAGATTGCAACTGCCTGTTATTTGATTTACCGAACTTCGATGAGGGTTGGAGACGAAAAGGATCCTGATGAGGCAGATACTGTTGGTGCAACAACGCTAAGAAAGGAGCATGTAAAGCTTGGAAATAACTCTATAGAGTTTGATTTTTTGGGAAAAGACAGTGTGAGATGGCAAGAGACAATAGAGGTTTCCTATGAAGATAAGCAATTTTATGAAAATTTGAAAGAGTCAATTGCAAATAAAAAACCAAGTGAAGAGATCTTTGATGGAATAACATCAAGGCATGTAAATGCTTATTTTTCAGGCATAGTAAAAGGCCTAACAGCAAAAGTGTTTAGAACATATCTTGCAACAAACGAAGTCAAAGATTATTTGAAAAAACATGCAAATATCAAATCAGAATCGCCTAATGTAAAACTGTATCATGCAAAAATGGCAAACTTGCAGGCAGCAATAATGTGCAACCACAAACGAACAATCCCAAAAACATTTGAAAATGCATTACAAAAAAAGCGAGACTTGTTAAAAAAGATTCAAGAAACAAGCCCAAAAACTGAAAAACAAAAAGAAAAGCTAGAGGAACGAAAAGAAAAGATCAAACTTGCAATCGACCTTTCTGAAAAAACCAGAGACTATAACTTGGGAACATCACTTCGCAACTACATAGATCCTCGTGTTTTCAAGGCATGGACTGATGAAGTAAAAGCTGATTGGGAAAAACTTTACACTGCTGCACTGCAGAAAAAATTTCTTTGGGTAAAAAACGAAAATGCCAAGTGGAATGATATAGTTACACAATAAATTTAGAATCGTTTAATTGCGCCAAACTGGCGTCTAATCTTTGTGCCGGAGTAGCTCAGCCTGGCCTAGAGTGCCAGTCTCCACATAAAGGGCAATACTCATAATCTGGAGGTCGTGGGTTCGAAACCCACCTCCGGCATTACAAAGTTTGTTTTTCAAATCAATTTTACATTAATACATATTTTGAGTTGTAATTTGCAAAACTAGTTACTGTTAAATCTAGTTCAAATCCGATTTATAACAAAATGGGCGAATTGGAAGAGTTTTCTGAGTCCCTGCTTGCACAGCTTGAAGTTGAGCTAGATGAAGAAAAGATAATAAAAGATCTAACTGAAAAAATAAAAGAAGACTCAAGTTTTACCATAAAATTTGATTCACTTGAGCAAATTTCTAAAAAAACTTTTTTAGATATGAAAGAAAAAATAAATGATTTTACTGGTATTGCCGTTTTGCCACAAACTAGCATAGCATATCCTGATTTAGACGATTTTAAGAAATTAAAAGGAAAAAAAGTCTTTGCAGCATCAAATGCAGGAAAGTTTGTTGAAGAGTTGTTTGATGCAGTATCAAAAAAAGATACTAGTAAAATTTCATCATTGATACAGCAAGATGCTGCCAAATATTTTGTATATTCTACTTATGCAATTCAATATCTATCAAAAATTTCTACCACATATGGTGACTATCTGGATAATGTAATTTATCTAAACAAGTTTGTTCTCTCAAGCTATCCACAAATCATTCTTTACAGACAAGGAAAACCATACGAGCCAAAGTTTGAGTCTATAAAATCAGGTTATGTTGGTGCACTAAAAATGACGATTCTTGAGGAGATGATTCATTCAATACAAGAAAAATTACAACAGATGAACAGAAATGCAACAATGAATGTTAATGCCTTAAACGAAGAGCTTGCAAAGATAATTTTAGGTTTAGATGACAAGACGGTGGCAAGTTTATCAGAATATCTTCAGCTACAGCCTGTTCCGGATGATTTTCCAATTGCAAAAAGGGCAAATCTGTTTTTTATGTTAAATCCGGATAATTTCATAGTAAACGTACTTGGACCAGATGTAATGACATTCACGCGGGTTGAGATTGACCCAAAAATATCAGAAATGGTTCCACAGTTACTTGATATTTACCAGCAATGGCTAAAACCAATTCAGACACATCACGCCGCATTTACCACCATGGAAGGCATGGCCGAATTTATCGTACAAAATATGCTAAAAGAAGATGCAGATTTTCTACACTACCTTACCTCTTTTGCTGGAACAGATATCTCATCTTATCAGGTACGAAAAAGCCTTGGAAAGGATTTTACCAAGATAGTTTTTGAGAAATTCGGCAAAAAAACTTTTGAGATGTTAATTTCCGATCCGCCCTCAACTAAGGAATTAAAAGAACCAACATTATATCTGAAAAGAAAATTATCTATATAATAAAAAATTGAGTGAAAAGTTTGATCCCTTTGTTGCAGAATGGACATCATTTGCAACAAGTCAAAAATACAGTCTAGTTGAAAAATGCCTCAAGTTATCACAACTCATAGAATATCCAAATCTTGATTTCAATACCTATATCCAAAAGATCAACGATATTGGAAAATCGCTACAGCTATCAATTACAAATGTTGACAATCCAACATATCGCATTTCAGTGTTAAACGAACATTTTTTTCATCGTTATGGCTTTAGTGGTGATAATGAGGATTATTACAATCCAAAAAACAATTTTTTAAATGACGTTATAGAAAAAAAATTAGGAATACCAATTACTTTATCAATTTTGTATGTCGAAGTTGCAAAGCACATAGGACTAGATCTTCGAATAGTTGGATTTCCAAGCCATGTGATTGTAAAATACAAAGAAGAGATAATAGTAGATCCCTTTAACCAAGGAAAATTACTAACAATGGATGATCTAAATGATATCCTTTACAGAAATTATGGCGATGAGGTTAAGTTTCTTCCAGAGTTTCTAAATGAGCTAAGGCAAGAACATGTCTTGATTCGTATGCTTCGCAATTTAAAAAACTCGTACACCCACTCTTATGCATATGACAAGGCTATGCGCTGTACAAACATGATACTTAGTCTTGAGCCAAATATGCCTGAAGATATTAGAGATAAGGGAATTTTAGAACATTACTTGCTAAACAATGATGAAGCCTTGAAATTTCTAAATCGATATTTGGAGCTAGATCCAAATGCCGAAGATGCCGATTTTGTTTTAGAATTGATAAGAAGTATTAGGGAAAAAGTCAATCAATGATAGACTGTATGTCATGTCCTTTTCTTATCATTGAGATTTCGTGTCTTGCTACTTTATTACGCAACGCTCTCTTTAGTACATCGACTTCGTTTCTCAAAGTTGCAACTTCATCTTCTAGTTTTGCAACTCGGTCATAGATTGTTTCTGTTTCATTAACCATGATGTTCTAAAACATAAAAAAGATCTTAAAAAGTTATGGATCAATTTATTGATAGTTTGGTTAGTTTTTTCTCATAAATCAAATTCTTGATTACATGCAGGGCATTTTCCCCTCTCTTTTCCAGTTTGCCCTATAATGAAAATTCGTCCAATGGTTTTGCACAAAGGACACATGCCTGTTGTGACATTTTTTGGTCCTGTTTTGATGATCTTTTGGGTCTTTCGTCTACCCATGGGGGTGAAAATATTGCGCTGTCTATTAAGTCTAAGTTTTGATTTTAATGGCGCGGGGAGAGGGATTTGAACCCTCGCGTCCTTGCGAACATGGGATTAGCAATCCCACGCCCTACCAGGCTAGGCGATCCCCGCTCAAGGGTTGCTAAAACTAGTCTGTAAATAAATTCATTCTTCTCCAAAGCGAGTATAATTTTTCACAATGTTTTCAAGAGGCGTTCTTTTTCCGCCTACAATTTTTAGATCAACATGAATTTTCTTGTTTTCGATTTTTATTATGTTGTATGTATTTTCAAAAAGTCCCCTAACTCTTTCTGATGATGCAGTACCTGCATTTACAATTGAGAGATTTTTGAATGTCCAAATCCACGGACGGTGTTTGTGGCCACATAATACCAAATCAACATCGGTAGCTAGTATTGTTCGTAACACATCACCTGCATCAATTACAGTAACTCTATCAGATCCTGTATCAGGTATTCCAATTAGATGGTGATGCATCGCAAGGATTTTGATTTTTTTTGCGTATTTTTTCATCGTACGCTCAAGCCAAAGATTCTGTCTGTATCCAACCTCGCCTTCGTCTCTATCTGGCCTTGCAGTACCAAGAGTTACAACAACTATGTCCTTATCTAGCTCATTGACTGTCTCAAATGGAAAATATTTCTTAAAAACAAGATAACCTGTGTTTCTATAGTCATGATTTCCGCTAATGGCTATGATTTTTGGTACATCAAGTTGTGAAAGAAATTCTTTACATTTTTCATATTCTTTTACCAGTCCCTCATTTGTAAGATCACCTGTAATAATAACTGCATCTGGTTTTAACGCGTTGACTTCGTCTAGTACAGTGTTGAAAACCTTTTCTCTGAATTGTGATCCTACATGAATGTCTGATAGTTGAACTATCTTCATTTTCATCTATGCTGAGCTAGTTTCACTTTAAGAACTTGGTAGTTTTTTGAAATTTTACTATAAGTACAATTAAATACACTGAAACTTTCAGTTTTTGCTGCATTGGCAAAAAAGGCTGCAGTACTAAAGGGGGATGGCACTGGCCCAGAACTTGTCGATGCTATGATGCATGTTCTAAAGTCATGCAACACACAATGTGAATTAATTCTGTGTGAAGCAGGCTCAGAACAGTGGGAAAAATATGGTGGTGATACCTACATTCCAGATAAAACAGCTAAAATCATGGAAGAAAGTGACGCCTGCTATAAAGGACCAACTACTACAATTCCTAGACCAGACGCTCCTCGAAGTGTTGCTGTTTTAACGCGTCAAAAATTTCAACTATATTGTAATATAAGACCGATTAAAACGTATGATCGATTATCGCCTGATAGGAAACTTGATTTTGTGTGTTTTAGAGAAGCAACAGAAGGACTCTATTCAGGAATAGAGTTTAAAATATCTGATGATTCTGCGATTGCAATTAGAAAAACCACAAGAAAGGGATGTCAAAGAATTGCTAATGCTGCCTTTGAGTGGGCAAAAAAACACAATCTAAAAAAAGTTTTTGCCATTACAAAACGAAACATACTCAAAGAAACTGACGGCATATTTTGGAAAGAAATCGAGCGAGCTGCAAAAGAAAATTCCGGAGTAGATGTTGAAGAGTATTACATTGATAACATGACCCAACAACTAGTTAAAAATCCAGAAAGATTCAACAATTCAGTTCTAGTTAGTACCAATTTGTTTATGGATATAATATCAGAATGTGCATCTGGAAATATAGGTTCTATTGGAAATGTGTATTCGGCAAACATTGGTGATTCCTATGCAATGTTTGAGCCAGCGCATGGAAGTGCACCAAAATACAAGGGAATGGACAAGGTAAATCCAACCGCTTCAATATTGTCTGGGGCTTGGATGGTTGAATATCTTGGAGAGCTAGATATTAGAAATGCGATATTTCTGGCAACAGAGCAAGTAATCAATGAAGGAAAATATGTCACATATGACCTTGGTGGCTCTGCAAAAACTAGCGAAATGGCTGATGCCATTGCAAAGCTTGCCAAAGAAAAATTGCGCAAGTAATTACTTTTTTCGTGCTTCCACAAGAATTAGTTCTTCAAAAAATAACTTCTTTTTTGCCAAAACTTTGACATCAAATCCTTCTTGTGCGGTTAGCTCCATTAATCTAGTATAGTTTGATAGTGACGAAGTTACAAACAGGAACTTTCCATCAGCCCTGACACATTTTGATGCTGATTTTATTATTTTAGCTGGTATCTCTATCCCATCTTTTCCACCATCTGTTGCAATATCTAAAATTTCATCTGTTTCCAAATACGGTAGGTTGCACACTATGAGATCAAACCTACATGACAGTGCGTCTGCACCATTACAGCAAACAATGTTTTTTGTTTTGTATGTTTGATTTTTTAAAATATTAAAACTAATGTCTGTTGCAACAACAAGTGAAAATGATTTTGAAAGAGATTTGACAAGATATCCAGATCCTGTCCCAATATCCAACGCAGCATTTCCTTTTTCGTTTTTGATATAATCCTCTAAAAAGTAGGTGTCTTCTGCTGGAGTATATTCTTCAGTTCTTGCCAATCTGTTTTGCAATTTCAATTATTTGATCTCCTGACAAGTCTCCTATTCGCTTGTCTGATTTTACCTCTTTTCCAAACTGTTTGTATATGTTTTGGATTTTCTTTCGCTTGTATGAAAATAGACTGTTTACCAAAGTGATTAGTTTTTTTGAGAGCTTTTTCTTTGGAACTAGCCTTAAAACAACTGAATCTACTTTAGGTGGTGGCTGAAAGTTGTTTTTGTTTACCTTTATTATTGGTTCAATGTCGACAGCATAGTTTGCAAGTACAGAAATGGCTCTTTTTTCCTTGCCTTTTGCTGTTATTTTTTCGGCGAATTCTTTTTGTACCATTATAATTGCGCGTGAAAATTTCTTTTGAAGCAACCACTCCAGTGCTCTTCTGCTTTCAGAATATGGCAAATTTGATACAAAGACTGAAAAATTATCACTAGCTTCAAAACCATCACCACATCTTAAATCAAGATTTGAAAAAGCTGAATATTTTTCAAGTGAATGTGCGTATAGATTTTTGTCTACTTCAAATGAAATGACTTTATTTGCAGCGTGACACAGAAATGGAATCAGTATTCCCTTTCCTGTTCCTATTTCCAGAACTGTGTCATCTTTTGTAATATTAGCAGCCGTGGCTATTTGTTTTGCAACAGATCGTGAGATTAAAAAGTGCTGGCCAAGACTTTGCCGTCTTGTCATCTTTTCACGAAGAGATTCATTCGTGATTCTCCGGTAATTTCTTCAATAACTCGTTTTGTTATCTGCTTTATTGGTTCCTTTAGCCCAACTCTTTTTTGCAGGTCCTCAAAGTTTTCAAATTTTTGTTTTTCTCGTTCTTCAAGCATTACCTTCATGTAGGTCTTGCCAATTCCAGGTATTAGCTCCAATGCATGTATGCGTGGAGTAAGTGGTTGTGCATTGTTTAGATAGTCAATGAATCTTTTTTCGTTTCTAGTTACAATCTTTTCTACAACTGCTGCAAGTTCTTTTTGAGCGTTTACCGATATTCTATCATAATCCATTTTGCCAAGTACTGATAGTACTTTGGTGCGACCTTCTTTTCCAATGTATATGCGCTCACCAATTTCAAAGGCAGAGTTTGGTATTCCAAGAATTTCAAGCAGTGTAAGTCTTTCCTCACCTATTGCAGTAATGATTATTCCTTCACGACCACGTACAGTTGTTGATTTTCCTCTAGGTAAAAAATCCAATACGTATGCGTATTCCTCATATTTTCTTGAGGATCCGTATCCCCGATCCAAAAATATGCCACCTTAGAAAGTTAAGAGTTCTCCTTGATGATTTTGAGCATTTTTTCTAGTGTCTCGGCTAGAATAAGCTTCTTCCAACCAAATGTGAAGGAACGTAGCTCTGCAAGTGTTGTTGGCATGATATTGATTATCTCAACTGCTTCTTCTTCTGTTAGTTCACACTCTTTAACTAGTTCTTGCTTCATTTTCTTTGCAGTTTTTGCATCAATTTTTGAAAACTTGGAAACATAATCATGTGTCCAACGTTGTATCTGATCCATTTTTTCAGGATCCTCTTGTTCTAAAATTTCTTTAACCTCTGAGATTGAAACAGCCTGTTTCTTTTTTACTTCTTCCATCTACTAAACACCAAACGGTTTGATATGATCCAACCTAGTGATTAAGGTTTTCGTCTTGTCGCCTAGCTTTACATCCAATGTTATTGTTCTTCTACCTACATTACGCACAATGCCTACCTTACCATGATATCTTCGATGTGGGATGGATTTGTGTTGTCTTGGATCAATTATGACTAGTGCTCTGTCGCCTGTGTGATACTCTCTGAGCAAAAATGAAACTCCGCGTGGCTGTTTTATAGTTAAAACTGCCCGTGACTTGTGTCTAAATCCATATGAGCTGCCAGATGGTTTTTTAGTAGTCATTTGGACTAGGGCAGCCTCGCCCTTAATTTAACACTTACTCGCTTTCTTCTTTCTTTTTCTTTTTTGTTTCTTCTTCAGGATCAGAAACTCCAGCTTCGGTTAGAGTGAAAATAACTTCTTGTTCTGGATGATGAGGGCTGTCAACCATTCGCGCAATTCTTTTTTTGCCAGATTTCTTAAAGTATACTCGATAAGTGCTGGTGTGTGCAACAATGTTTCCTCCAATTGGCCTAGTTGGATCACCAAAGAAAACGTCAGGAGACGACATTACTTGGTTTGTTGCAATAGCAGCACAGTTGTATGTTTCAGCAGTTCTTACTAGTAAATGAAGAAACTTGTTTAGCCTTTGTTGTCGTTCAGATAATGTTCCTCTTCCAAGGTATTCTGCTCTAAAGAGACCTGCTGCAGAATCTGCAACAATTAGTTTAATGTTATTTTCTTTGATTATAGGTCCCGCTTCTTCAAGGATTAAGATTTGATGTGCGCTGTTGTATGCACGTGCCACAATTATTCTATCAAGGACTTTTTCAGGATCCATTCCATTTGCCTTTGCAATAGAAACTATTCTTTCTGGTCTGAAAGTATTTTCTGTATCAATGTATAGTACTCCACCTTCCTGGCCGCCCTCTTCTTTAGTTTTTTGAACATTTACACACATTGTATGACAAAATTGTGTCTTGCCAGATCCAAATTCTCCATATACCTCTGTTAGTGCTTGTGTCTCGATTCCGCCATCAAATAACAAATCAAGGCAGTTAGTTCCTGTTGAGATCCTGCCAATGTCTTGTCTTCTTTTGTAGATCTCAGTTGCACTTACAAAGTCTTTAGCAATTAATCCCTCTTCAACAAGTTGCTGACGTGCTTTGTTTACGATTTTTTCTGCAGTCTCTTTATCCATCCCAGTAATTTCAGCAACCTCAACTGGACCCCGAACTACTAGATCCATTATGTTATGAATGCCAGCATCGGTTAGTTTTTTTGTAGTTACTGGACCTACGCCATCAAGACTGTCTAATCTCAATTCTTCCATTACCGTAAGGTACGGTACTCCGTTATTAATTGAGAGGTAATCATGTTATTACCTTCTTTTGTTTCTACCTGGTTTGTTTTGTCCCGGAGTACGTTGTAAGACAAATCGCTTTCGATAGTTGCTTTTGATTCGCTGCATAGAGTGTACGTTAATTCTTTTTCGTCCTTCTATCTTTGGTGTTTGTCCTCTTACTTTACCTGCTTTAGTAAGCGAACCGTGAGTTGCCATAAACTACACCCTATTAGATTGAATTTAATGTTTTGGATGATATTACCAGTATTTTGCCTTAATAGTTTCAATAACTTGCTCGTGTTGTCTTCCTTTTCTTCTTGCAAATTTTTCCATAGCTGATAATGGAACTCCGCCTAGTGCTCTTGCCATCATGTTAAAAAAGTTCTTTTTTACAGAGTTGTTTTGCCCAGTTTTGTTCATGAATTTTTGTATTCCGTATTTGAAGTTGTGCTGCCATGTCTTGTACATTACGCCCAATTGAGCAGGATCCATCTCATTTCCTATATCAAAAAACTCGGATTTTTCAAGCAGGCCTATTGGTACGAAAGTAAGAGGAGTGGCAGTAAACATTGAGTCTGGTTGTTCTTTTTCTAGTTCGCTAAGGAGGCTGATTGTTTCCCATGCATCTTCAGGTGTTTCATCATTGTCTAATCCCATAATGAGTGTAAACGCAGGAACCCAATAGTTTTCATTTAAGGTCTTTACTCCTTCTTTTACAACCCAGTGCCATTCCTCTGGGATGTATGGTGCCAGCTTTCTGTCTGCATATTTTTCAATCAATCTGAGGCTACCTGTTTCAAATCCACATTGAATGCCTATCAAATTAGTAGGACTGGCCCGGATTATTTTTGATATGTTTGGAATTAATTTCTCATCTGCGATTGCTCCTGCCAAGGTGCCATGTGTTGGATTTGTGTGTTCTACGCCCGTTGACATTATTGCAGTGAATAACTCTTCTAGAGCTTCTCTGTTTGGCTCCATTTGTTTTGATGTTCGTGGGTCCATTCCATAAACAAAGATATCATCACTATGTACCCAAGCTGCCTTGGCTCCACCTTTTTTGAGGTTTACTTCGATTTCTTTTTTGACCTTTTCTGGCGGATAGTATCGTAGTGCCCTCAAGGTCACATCACAGAACTTGCAGCCGCGTCCACATCCACGCATTACTTCAATCATCCCATGCATGCTAGGTTCTACAATTTCTGGGATTTCATCAATGTCAGGCCTGTCCCAATAATTTACAAACCTTCCATGGAAGAGATTGTCACCACGTTTAAATTCTTTAATGTCTACTTTGAAATCAGCTTTTTTTCTAAATGGATCCATGTTTTCAAAATCGCCGTCTATGAGATGATTGAAAAACTTGCCAGCATGGCCGTCTATTTCTGGTGCAATGCCTCCAAGCTCGCCTTCTAAAACTGCATACAAACCATATTCTTCAATTTTTTCTGGATCATAGTTGTATTGCCAAGTTCCAGATGCTCCTGCAATAACTTTGGCATGACTGCCGTTTTTTTTCTTTGCAGCATTAATTTTCATGTGAAGGTCTTTGCAATAGAATTCATCGTATGAAGTTTGTTTTCTACCGTATGTGAATGTCATTGTAACAGGTCCCATGCCAAGAGGATCCATTTCATAGGTGCCAATTGCCTCTGTTTCAGGACCAATGAATTTCTCGATATGATCAGGATGTGCAACTACTACGTCTTCGCGCTTGAATCCATCGCGTAGCAGACCGGCCTCTACTTTACGCAGACCATATGGTGCATAATTGGCAACACCATTTGTATGAGAGATAGGATTGCAAATAAAATCAAACAAGACTTTAGGGGTAACTTGATTTTTTAGTATTTTGTACCAAAAGTTGTTTTTATCACGATTAGGATCTAATGCTGGGGCACAGCCAAAAAATGTTGCAAGCGATATTCCTCGGTATGGAGACATGAGTGTTCTGTCTGCAGTTAGTACGATCTTTGGATGTGCCATGGTTTTGTTCCCTCTACGGACAGTTTTTTAATTTATTTTAAACCTTGCTGGTCAGGGTTCTGTTATCTTGGTAGCACGTTTTAATAATTTTCAATTATGCCAGCTTTGTTCCTATGTGAATGACCAAATTCTGGATTAGCCAGTAGATGTTTACCATCAAATATTGTTCCATCACGACAAACAAGATCTTCGCCAATACAACAGCTGCCACATATTCCTATTCCACATTTCATCATCCGCTCAAGGCTTGCTTGAACAAAGATTCCTTTTGTTGTTGCTAACTGTACTACTTTGTACATCATCAATTCAGGACCACATGTATAGACTGCATCAAAGGTTGTGGTTTGCAGTAGATCTTCCATTATTTGTGTTACAAGACCTTTTTCTCCATAAGTGCCATCTTCCGTTGCAACTATTACTTTGTGGTTGTTTTTAGCAAGTAACTCGTTTGCCAAGTTCTCAAAAAATACTTCGTCTTTTGTTTTTGCGCCTATTATTACAGTTACATTATCTGTGGTTTTTATGAATTTGAGTAGCCTAAGCAGTGGGACAAGGCCGGTACCGCCTCCAATAAGAAGTAGATTCCCTTGCTTTATGTCAAAATGATTCCCATAAGGACCACGAACACCAATTAATTGACCTGCATCCAAATTATAAAGTGCCGTAGATGCCATGCCATGTTTTCGTACCGTAAATGCAGCCTTGTTTTTTTCTTGTGAGATCATAACACTCATTGGCAATTCATTAACGCCTGGAATCCAGACCATGGCAAATTGTCCTGGCAGAACTGTAGAAAGTAAGTCATCTGAGAAAACTAGAGTTCTGACTGTGGGAGTTTCTTTGATTACTTTTTCGATTTGACGTATCGTTGGATGGTTAGGATCTCTTTGCACGTCCTACCATTTCCCCTATTTTTGAAAATCCTTTTTTCTCCATATACTTTATTATTCCATTGTTTATCTCACCAAAAACATCAAGCCAGTTATCTCCTACAACGCTGCCAAGCTGTACTGCCGATGCACCTGCAAGGATAAACTCAACAGCATCTTCCCAGCTTGATATTCCACCGCAACCAATTACTGGAATATCATATTTTGTTGATATCTCATAAACACATCGTACAGCTACTGGCTTGATTGGAGTTCCTGAAAGACCGCCAATTTTGTTACTAAGTATTGGTCTTTCAATTTCAACATCGATTGCCATAGCACGCAGTGTATTGATTGCAGTTATTGCATCAGCGCCAGACTCTTTTGCTGCAGAAACGGTATCCAGATAGTGTGTAGTTCCAAGTCCAACCTTTGCTATTATTGGAATCTTTGTTACTGATTTGATCTTTTTTATGATTTTTTTGACAAGTTCTGGATCATCGCCTACTTCAAGGCCTACTTTTTCTACGTGTGGACATGAAAGATTCAACTCAAAGGCAAGAACTTTGCAGCTTTCAAATTGTTTTATCATAAAGGTAAAGTCATTTGGAATAGAGCCAACCAAGCTAACAATGATTGGGACTGTTTTATTTTGTGAAATCATTTTTGCAAAGTATGGTGCACCTGGATTTGATAATCCAATTGCGTTTAACCATCCACCCCCCTTTACGCTAAACAGTGTTGGATTTGGATATCCTTCCCATGGTTCTTTACTAAGAGATTTAGTTACTACAGCTCCTGCACCAGCTTTGTAAATTCGATTAAAAACATCAAGTGAAATTCCCAGTATTCCAGATGCAAGCATTGTGGGTCTTTCAATCTGTATTGATCCTATAGAGGTTGAAAGGCTCGGCTTCACTTCTTTGAAAGATAAACTAACTTTGTCTTATAACAGTTGATTTGTACATTGGATGGTACCTTTTTTAATGAGAACCAAAGTCATGAATTCATGCATTCTGTTATTCTTACGGAACTAGGTGTAGCAATATTTGAAAATGATGTATGTAAAAAATCGTTTCCCTTTGCAAATCCCGTAAAAGATTATCTTTCCATAAAAAATCGTAGTTCAGAGATTAGAGAACTAGTTGATTTTTTATCAAATTTACAGACTGGTATGGTTGTAAGCGATGAATCACTGTTATCCATACTAAAAAAGAAATCAGTTGATGCACAATTAATGGATGAAGACAAGATTAACAACATACACATATCAAAAACAAAAATTCTAGTAGAGTCTGGCTTTGCAAAAGATGCAAATGATGCCATGACAAAGCTGCGTGATTTTGCGGTTCAGCTTTCATCATCAAAGGTAACCGAAGTTTCAGAAAGCCCAGATCTTCACATAATCCAAGCCATAAGTATGCTTGATGAGACTGACAAAATAATCAACGGTATGAGTTCACGAGTTAGAGAGTGGTATGGCCTCCACTTTCCAGAGCTTGACAATGTAATAGACAGTATTATTGGTTATTCACAAATAGTTTTAGCTGGAAAAAGACAGAGCTTATCAAAAAAAGTATTTGAGGATGCTGGATTTCCTGATTCAAAAATAGAGATGCTTTCTGTTATTTCAGAAAAAAGTAGAGGTGGAGACATATCAGAAGAAAATCTTGCGCTTGTAAAGTCGTTGGCAAAACAGATTCTTGAGTTACATGAGCTACGAAAAAAAGTAGAAAATCATGTGGAGTCGCAAATGGATAAAATCGCACCAAACCTTTCAGCAATTTTAGGACATTCTGTAGGCGCCAGAATTCTTGCAAGAGCTGGAAGCCTAAAGAGACTTGCTTCAATGCCTGCAAGTACAATTCAGGTATTAGGAGCAGAAAAGGCGCTTTTTAGATCACTAAAAACAGGGGCACAACCTCCAAAACATGGACTGCTGTTCCAACACGCCTTGGTTCATGCAGCACCGCGATGGCAACGTGGAAAGATTGCAAGGGCCATAGCTGCAAAGGCAGCGATTGCAGCAAGAGTTGATGTTTATGGCGCAGGACGAAATGATACGTTACTAGAAAAACTAAATATCAGAGTTGACGAAATTGGCAAAAAATACAAAAATCCTATAGAGAAAAAACTAATGCCACGTAGAGAAGAAAGGCCGTTTAGAAAATGGAATAGTGATAAAAAATCAAAATTTAAGTCATCAAAGGACAAGAAACGAAAACGTTTTGGACGTAGATAAAAAGAATTTTTATTGGATTAAAATAGACGGCGAAGAAAAACTTGCAACCGAAAACTTGGTTATTGGAAACCAAGTTTACAAAGAAAAACTGGTAAAAAAGAAAGACATTGAGTACAGATTATGGGATCCTTTTAGAAGTAAATTAGCAGCATCTATCATGAATGGATTAGAAACATTTCCAATTACTGACAAATCAAATGTACTCTATCTTGGAGTATCGACAGGAACTACAATAAGTCATATTTCGGATATTGTTGGCCCAAGAGGTATAATTTTTGGAGTGGAACATTCAAGCAGAGTTGCAAGAGATTTTCTTGACAGAGTAGCATCACATAGACCAAATATTATTCCAATAATACAGGACGCAAGACAACCTAAACAGTATTTTTCAATTCATGGTAAGGTGGATATGGTTTATGCCGATATTGCACAACCTGATCAAACTGAAATTTCGATATCAAACTGCAAATTGTATCTAAAGACGGGCGGATATTTGTTTTTAGTTATAAAAAGTCGAAGTATAGATGTAACAAAAAATCCAAAAAAAATCATTGAAGAAGAGATAAAAAAACTAGAACAATATTTTGAAATTAACCAAGTAATTGATCTTTATCCTTATGACAAAGATCATGCGATGGTAGTTGCAAAATATCTTAAAAGCAATTAATTTTTCAGCATAACTTGAACCGGTTTCCAGCTTGTACGGATAAAGTTTGGAACTGGTATTTGACTTTTGATCAAATTTGCCACAAACTGAACTGTTTTACGATCTGATGGATAACCACTGCCTAAATCATGTTGCTTGTGCAAGCGTGTAATTGCTCTATCCCTTGTTACTTTGGCAAGTATTGATGCGGCTGAAACTATAACAAATCTACTATCAGCGTGGTGATAAGATCGAATTTTCCTATTGTTTGTTAGCCTAGATAGTTCTTTTCCAAATCTTGCTGCGTTTACATCACATGAATCAACATATGAGATATCAGGATGTAGTTTTGAGATCACTTTTGCCATGTATTTTGCTTCAAGTGAGTTTAGTTGATGTTTACGAACATTATGATCTATTGTAAACGGATTGATTTTTGTTACATAATAGTCATCTACAAAGTTGATGATTTGCTTGTATAGTTTTTCGCGTACATGAGGAGTGAGTTTTTTTGAGTCTTGGATTCCCATCGAGTCAAGTTCATTAATTTTGTCATCTTCTATTGATATCCCAGCAACCACAAGCGGTCCTACCATAGAACCTCTTCCTGCCTCATCAACTCCGCAAATAAGCACAAGTCTCTGATGTACTGTACATATTAAACCGTTATAGGTGAATGAAGATTTGTGATTATGATTGCAAACTTTTAATGATTTAGAAATAATGGAAGGAAAAACAAAGATTCTTGTACCACCTGATTCTGTAAATGCCAAAGTACCTCCAAAAGAACCTGCGTTTTTTAATCCTAGAGCAAAACTGAATCGCGATTTTTCTATAGTAGTCTATTCAGCATTTTTAGAAAATTTTGAAGGACCAAAAATTTTTCTTGATGGATTGGCTGGAATCGGTGCAAGAGGACTAAGAGTTGCAAATGAGGTAAAAAATATTGAAAAAGTAATAGTAAATGATCTTAATCCATCTGCACTCAATCTAAGCTTAAGATCTGCAAAGCTGAATAATTTATTAAATTACGAAACATCAGAAAATGAAACTTGCAGATTTCTAAGCAGTTATTCAAAAAAAGGTTCAAGAGCAGCAATTGTAGATGTAGATCCTTTTGGTTCACCTTCAAAGTATATTGATTGTGCAATAAGGGCAACAATGCATGGAGGGTTGTTTTCTGCCACCGCTACCGATTTACAAGTATTACATGGATTAGCCAATGATGCGTGTAAAAGAAGATACTATGGAGTTCCAGTCAAGACAGAGTATGGAAATGAGATAGCAATAAGGCTCATGCTTGGCTGCATTAACATGATTGCTGCAAGATTTGATGTAGAGATTGTGCCATTTTTTGTAGAAAATGAAATGCATTATTATCGAACATATGTAAAAATTCTCAACAAGCCTGTTAGTCAAGAAAAAATGGGTTACATTTTACATTGTAACTTTTGTGGGAATAGAATTATTTCTGAACATCAAAACAATATTTGTAATTTGTGCAATTCAAAAATAATAACAGCTGGACCATTATGGATTGGGCAGTTATTTAGTAAGGAATTTGTTCTCGCCATGTTAAAACAGATACCAAACTTCGCTGTTGATAAAAAGTGTGAAAAAATACTGCAAAGATGCGTGTTTGAATCTGAAATGCCAGGAACATATTTTACACTTGATGAAATAGCCGCAAAAATGAAATGTGCTCCTCTATCACTAAAAAAAGCAATAACCAAACTTCAAAATGGCGGGTTTTTAGCTAGTCCCACCTCGCTTAACTTTAAAGGTTTAAGGACTAGTGCAAACATAAACGAATTAAAAGAAATTTTTGCAAGCTAGGCAAGATATCCCAAGCAAACATAGTATAATTCGCTACTTGGTTTTCTGCTTGCCTTTGGTTTTGTTAATTTGATTTTTGCAAATTTTTTCTTTAGATAATCTCTAAATTCATTTGAATATTCACCATCAAAGACCTTAAAGACTGCATTTCCTTTGTGAGCCAATACTTTTTCTATAATTTTGGCACAGCTATAGTTCAAAGAGATTTGTCGTGCATGATCAACTGACCACTTGCCAATAACTTGTGGTGAAATATCACATATTACAGCATCTACTTTTCTTTCAAAATATGATAGAATTTCATCTATAATGGATTCGTTTTCTATGTCACCTTGAATTATGTAGGCACCTTGAATATCTTCAACATATACTGTATCAATCCCCATAACCTTTCCTTTGTTACCAGCTAATTTCACTGCTACTTGTGTCCAGCCTCCCGGTGCACATCCAAGATCAAGTACATAAAATCCAGGACCAATTATTCTGTATGCGTTGTTAAGCTCTCTTAGTTTGTAAGTTGCTCTACTTCTATAACCTTCTTCTCTTGCAAGTTTTCTAAAATGATCCTTTCTTGCATCAATTAATTTCATTTCTGCTTCTTTGATGATGTTATTTGAACAAGGACCCAATCCTCAATCCATTTACATGTACGTGGACTAATTTCTCCATCTATCGTACATTTTTGTTCTACAGGACATGTCAAACAAGGCGCGTTTTCTATAGAAATTGTGCTGATGGGTGTTTTTTTGATGATAAGTTTGTATGTCCATCTGCCGTTTTCAAGAATCTTTTCTCTTGAAATGATTCCCATGCGTTCTAATTTTAATGCCAAACGAGAGCCATCTCGACTTGTTAGTTTCAATTTCTTCCACAATTCACTTTGCAACATGCCCTCAGATTCGTATTTTGCTAGGATTTCTGTGACTTTGTTTGTGAGTTTATCCATATCCACTTTTGCAATTTGAAAGTTTTCGATTTCTTCATCGGTTAGTTGTTCTTCTAATTCTTCTTCGAATGTTTTCTTTTCTTCAGCTTTTGCAGGTGTTGTCTTTTTCTTTTCTTTAGCTTTTGGAGTTATTTTCTCTTCAGCTTTTGCAGGTGTTGTCTTTTTCTTTTCTTTAGCTTTTGGAGTTATTTTCTCTTCAGCTTTTGCAGGTGTTGTCTTTTTTAATTGTGTTTTTAGTTTTTTGAGTTCTTTAGCTAGTTGTTCAGCTTGTTTTGCGGCTTCTTCTTGTGTTAGTTTAATATTTGAATTGTTTTCTGGGTTAGTTTTTTCTGCCATACATCTCACAATAATGTAGAATTAGAATGCCCTGTTGATTCAATATATAACATTGCATTTTTGTCTAATTGACAGTAAACTTTTCACTTATAGTTATTGTTTTTTTGTAATGTTTGTCATTAATTTCTGCTACTATTTCATAGTTACCAGAATCGTTAATTTTTTCAGAAAACTCATCGTCAATTGGTAACATTAGATTTTCTTTTTGAAAACATTGTCCAAAATATCCACTTTGAGTAACTACTTGTTTTGGGTTAGAACTTAAATCATATATCGTTATGTATAGATCACCACAATCAAACATCGGATCAGTTACTGATACTTGGATTGTAATTGGCATTGATGGAGAATATTCTGGCTGTAATGAAATTATCTTTATAGAATCACTTTGTATTTTGTTTGTTCCAGAAAATTTGAAAGGCCACATGTTTAGTTCTCTTTCTGGTTCATTTAGAATCTCAGCCATTACAAAAGATCCTAATGCTAAAGATATGATTACTGGAAATAAAAATACAAGATATACTACCTTGGTTGCCACGTCGATTTCTAGCATGAAGTGTTCTTTTATATCTAGTGATGACCTAATTGTCCAGTATAATTACGTAGTATAAGTTAAATCAGAATTTTGCAAATAACGCCTAATGCGCCTTCGTAAATTCAGAGTTAGTGCGTTTAGATGCATTCATGATTCTGGCGAAATCAAGGTAGGGGATCTAGCTGCCTTTGTAGGACGAAATGAAAGTGGAAAAACAACAATTCTTCAGGCACTTACTTTGTTAAACAAAGAAGAAGGTCTCTCTGAGCTTGATCTTTGTGATGAAATGACCCAAGAGCTGAAATCTGAGATCAACATTGTGGAAGGTGAATTTGAGCTTAGTAATCACGAAACACATTTAATTAAAGAAAAATTTCAATCCATACCGGAAATAAAAAAAATACGAATTTTTAGAACAAACAAAAATCCAAAGATCCAATATGATTTCGGCAATATCAGAATAAGTGAAGAAGAAAATAAAGCGTTAAACTCATGGGAAAACTTTACAGAAAATGTACGCAATTTTATTGATACGATTCCAAATCATATTAGAATAAGACTTGATATGAAATTTTTTGAGGGGCCACCACCAGCAAGCCATGAAGTTTTCAACAGCGAAATGGCAGAATTTAACAACAACATTCGTGTGCTTGCTGCAGAAGAAAAGCAAGTAATTATAGAATGGGAAAAGATCTATAATAACATAGGCACGAGTTTTGACAATATGCTTGTTGGGACAACAGAACGTGCTGCACTTGAAAACTTTATTGAAGAAAATTTACATCCAAGGTTTGTTTATTTTTCTGATTACAAAAAAATTATTGGCAGCATAAATCTAAACGAATATCTAAAAATATCAAAAGGAATGAAAGAAGAAAGCGTTGAATATATTGAAGAGTTCGATAGAGCAGAAACTGTAAGAAATCTATTTTATCTAGCAGAACTTGATGTTGAAGAGTTAGAAGAATACAAAAACAGTCCTTCAAAGCTTATCAAATATCTTAACACTGCAAGTAAAAGACTAACAGAAAGACTAAATCCTGCATGGAAAGGGGATCCAATTCATGTTGATTTAAGATATAATCCAGGCAATATTCTAAGTGTAGTAATTTCAGATGTTCATAGAGATGGCACTATAACAAATACAGGACTTTTAAACAGAAGAGCAGAAGGATTCAAGTGGACATTTTCTTTTATCGTTAATTTTGCAGCAGAAACTCAAAGAGCAGAGCTTAAAGAGGCAATTTTATTGCTTGATGAGCCAGCAAGAAATCTTCACCCTACCCAGCAGCGGGGAATATCTGATTTGTTAAAGAATCTAGCAGGTTCAAACCAAGTCCTTTATGCCACACATTCACCGTTTATGATATTTGATTATACCCCAGGCAATCTACTAGTTGTTGAACTAGACAAGAGAAAGCACCTCAGTAAAATATACTATGATTATTGGAATGCTGAAGATTCGACCCTTACTCCCATTCTTTACGGCCTTGCAAGAGGATTAGTAGAATCAATTGTAGATAGACAGATTGGCACAAACTCTAGACCTGTAATACTAGTCGAGAATATGACAGATGCAATGTATTTGAATGCATTTGATAGATTTCTTCAAGATCCAAACATTTCCATGAATCCATTAAATGTGGTAGCGGCGTTTAGTAAAAACTCCGTACTTCCTTTGTCTATTTTCTATAGAAATCATGGTTACAACACTTTTGTGTTGCTTGATAACAGTGATGAGTCAAAACAAATTTCGACACAACTAACTGCAAATGACTTTTCAAAAGTTCAAACAATATTTTTTGAGCAAGTTGGAAAAACTACACAATCGATTGAAGACTATATCACAATTGATGACTATCTTTATGCTGTAAATCAAACTTATGAAATCAAACTTAGACGAGAAGGATATACATCTCTTACAAAAGAAAATGTAATATCAAAAGGCAAGAAGGGCATAGTTGAGAGTTTAGTTGCAATATGGCAGGAACACAAAGATGATGGATGGGGTGAGTTTGATGTTGAAGAGATTTGTAGATACATTTGTGAGAAAATCGCATTAAGTCAAACTGACTTTTTGTCAGATAAAACAAAAGATCAGTTTAGAACATTATATAGGTTAATTGCAGAAAGAATACGACAATATCAAAATCTTGCTGCAAGCTCAGCTCAAGATAAACTAAAAGCAAAAATCTGATCTTTTGTTGTTAATGTCTTTGCAAAAATGCAAAATAAAAAAATGAAAAACTTGTTAAGATTTAAGTTGGAGGATCTTTGTTGAAATATATGAAACAGTTTTTGACAAGAAGAGTTTTTCTTGTCATAGTATTCTTGTTTGTTTGCACAATTTTTGCTAATATTGATTCTTTTGCCCAAGAAAACTCTGTAACGTCAAACAGTGTAGCATTTGAAGATACTACAATTATAGAATTTGAGAATAATGACTCTGTTGAATTAGAAACTGTCAGAATGTGGTTAGGTAATGATTTTACTTTTAAATCATTTAAAACCGAAAAAAATTGGACTGGTCAAAAAACTCCACAGGGAGTGATCATATTTACAACTAACGAGCCAATACAGCCTGGCGAATCAGTAAAATTTGGAATTAAAACGGATAAAGCTGTGCCAAAAATTAATTGGCGAATTTTTGACAAAAATGAAAATGAGATTGGAACTGGCGTAACGCTTGTAACAACTACCATCAATGAAAATACACAGCAAATTGAAACTACGGGACCTTCACAAAATGGTGTTTTTTCGGAAGCCATCTTTAAGATTATTCCTGAAAAACCAAAAGTCGGTAATAGCATCAGAATTGCGGGAGAGGGATTTGGTGCTGACCAGAAACTTGACTTGTATATAGGTAGTGAAAAATTAGAATTAGTTCAGACCGACAAGGCAGGTAATTTTATGATAACAACAAAAATTCCTGAAACCATAACTGCCGATAGAACAGATTTTATTGTAAGGGATTTTGCCGGTAATGAAAAAATTGTTAGTCTCCGACTAGGTGAATCAGATAGTAGATTAGGTTCTTCAGAAGTACGTCTTACCGTAAGTAATTTATCTGATACAGTGTTTAGAGGGGATAAAATCAAAGTTATAGGAACTGCAAAACCAGACAGTACAGTTACAGCTACGCTTAAGGATAAAAATGGAAATACCATGACTACTTTAACTGCAACTTCAGACTTTCAAGGGAATTGGTCGTATGAACAAACTGTTCCATTAAATTCTGAACTCGGAGAACGCGCAATAATAATTACTGATGGTATAGATACCATTGAAAAAAAATTTAACGTGGCTGCATCTGAAAAGATACTCATAACTTCTCTCAGATTAAAGTTTGAACCTGGAGAATTAATTATGTTCAATGGAACTGCTATACCTGATCAAGAGCTAGAGGCGGTCTTAGAAGATCCTAGTGGAGCAGAATTTGCTTCACAGACTATACATGTTGATTCATCTGGAAATGTATCATTTGAATTTCCTACATTAGAATCATCTCTTAAAGGCACCTATGTACTTATTGTATCTCAGGGAGTTGAACGTGAAATAGTTACTGTTGGACTCGGTGAGCTTCCACAAGAACCAGTAATTATGAAACTTGACAAACTGAACTATAAAGCTGGAGACATTGCAGTAGTTGATTTGAAAGGACCGTCCTCGGCAACTCTTGCATTATTGGTTCTTGACCCTTCAGATAATGTAAAACATGAAGACTATAATATTGTTTTAGGCCCAGATGGAGGCGCTAGTTACAATTTACCATTGGATGGATATGCTTCTGGAATATACTCAGTGATAGTTAAGAGAGCAACTGATCAGTATGAAGCAGTTTTTACAGTAGGGTTGCAAACAGGATCAGGACCGATTCAAGCACGTACTACAAAGGATACATATACGCCTGGAGAAGCTGTATTAATTCTTGGTAGTTCAGCTAAGAACATCCTGTTAACTATAACACTAACAGATCCCGATGGTAATATCGTAAAACGCAAAGAATCTTTCACAGACAAAAATGGCATATTCACAGAAGGTTCCTTTAGAGTTCCTCTAAGTGCTAAGGAAGGAATCTGGACCATTACAACAACAAGTGGGACAAATTCAGCCAAAGTAGATCTTGAGATCCTAAAACAGCTAACAGAGGGATTAGTTGTAGAACTAGACAAAGAATCTTATCGTGGTGGAGATATACTAACAGTGAATGGTTTTGGTGCTAAAGGAAGCAAAGTATTTTTTAATATTTTGGGTTTTAATAATTCTACCATTATTGCTAAATTTGAAAGCCCTATCACCGACAATGGAAACTTTCAAGGTTTATGGAAGGTTCCTGCAGAAATCGAACCTGGCACCTACATATTAAAGGCCAAAGATTCTTTTAAAACTGTAGAAACCAAGTTAGATATTGTCAAATAAAATATCTTAATAATTCTAAACAGTTTTTATTTATCCCTTCCTTGCCTAATTAACGTGAATCTTAGAGATAGAATTGACGAGTATCCGGATTTCCCAAAAAAAGGAATACTTTTTAGAGATATAAGTCCAATCTTAAAGGATCCTTCATCACTATCCTATGTGATTGATGAATTCTCAAGGTATTTTCATCCAAACGATGTTGATGTTTTAGCAGGTATCGAATCACGTGGTTTTCCACTAGCGTGTGCCTTGGCAATAAAATACAACAAAGGAATGATCATGATTCGTAAACAAGGAAAATTACCAGGTCTGACAAAAAAGATGTCTTACAGTATAGAATATGGAAAAGCAATAATGGAAATCCAAAAACATGCAATAAGAAAAGGACAACGTGTTCTAATTTGCGATGATCTGTTAGCAACAGGAGGAACTGCAAAGACTGCTGCAAATTTAATAGAGAATATAGGAGGTAGAGTAACTGGATTTGCGTTCTTAATTGAATTAACTAATTTGAATGGAATAAAGAAAATTAATAATTACAAGTGTAAATCCTTGGTGAAATACTAGTGGAAAAGGATATTGAAATTGGAATTTTTGGTGGAACTGGAATTTATGATTCTGGCCTTCTAACTGAAAGTAATGAAGTTATAATAGAAACACCATACGGAAAGCCATCTGATGCAATTACTGTAGGCATTTTCAAGGAAAGAAAAATCGCATTTATGCCAAGACATGGAAGAAGACATACCATTCCTCCTCATATGATAAATTACAGAGCAAATATCTGGGCATTCAAAGAGCTTGGAGTAAAACGAATTATTGCACCATCTGCCGTTGGAAGTTTAAAAGAAAAACTCAAACCAGGACATTTTGCATTACCAACACAGTTTCTGGATTTTACAAAATCTCGAGAAGGTTCGTTTTCAGAAGAAGGAAGAGTCATTCACATTTCAGTAGCAGATCCTTTTTGTCCTGAGCTACAGAACACAATCCTAAAAGCTGCAAAAAACCAAAATGTAACAATTCATACGGATTGTACTTATGTTTGCATACAAGGACCAAGGTTTTCAACTAAAGCCGAATCAAAGTTTTTCAAATCAACAGGTGCGGATGTTATTGGAATGACGCTTGTACCAGAGTGTCAACTAGCAAGAGAAGCCCAAATGTGTTATGCGTCAATCTCTACTGTCACAGATTATGATGTATGGGCAGAAAAACCAGTAACTGCAAAGGAAGTAATAAAAACATTATCAAAAAATTCCGACGCAACAAAAAAGCTGTTAACTGTTTTAATTAATGATATTCCAAAAACGCGAAAATGTGATTGTGAAAAAGCCCTGCTAGACGCTGAGTTCTAGTCATCAGCAAAAGTATCTCGTTTTAATCCCTCTGGTAGAATAATGTCACCTTGTAAAAGGCATTTTTGAAGCTCTAAAATAACTTCGTCAACGTCATAGCCTAATTCTTTCAATGATTTTTCTGTTGATTTTGAGATTTTAGCACCCACATTATGACCACCAATCCTTCCAAAGGCAATGGCATTAAATCTAAAAGAGTTGTCATCTATTGTGAATTTTCCAGTTATTTTGGCTGCCATCTGGCTTCCATGCACATTATTGATATGCACTTTGATGTTCAATTTTTTAATTTAGATTTCAACTGCTCTATTAAGATGATCTTCAACAAGAAAACTCCAATGATTGTTATCTTCTATTCTGAAGTCTTTGATCTTTAAGGCAATTACTTTTTCTTCTAAACATTCGTGTTTAATTTCAGAATTTTCTTTTAGTTTAACAAGACGCCATTTGTCTTTTCCTTTTTGTAATTTACATACAGATACTGCCCATTTTTCATCATGCTCAATTTTTGGCATTCCTACTATTTCTGTAAGTGTTTCAATGCCTAATTGTTTTTCTTCACAAAATTTTTTCTTACAAACACCACATCTCCAAACATCAACAGAACCAATAGTTCGCTCGTTTATGTTGATGTTTACTGCAGCAAGATATACCGGTTGATGATTACAAGTTTCCATTTCTACACTCATTAAACTTCACGTAATAATTGTTCTATTTAGTCCTTGCATCATCATAAAATTTCTCTAACGCAATTCCGATATTGTCCACTGTTACATTTCTTTGAAATTTTATATTTTCTTTTTCACACATTCTTCTATACATATTAACTGAAGTAAATCTAGGATGCATTGCCTCATATTCTGTTTCGGACATATCAATAAAACCTCCAACCTCAACAAGGTTTTTTGCAACATTCAATGCCTCCGTTATAGAAATTCCTAGTTTTTTTGCAATTGTATCAACAGTCATTTTTCCTTCGGTTGTAACTAAAAGAAACACTTGTGCCTGGATTTTTGTAAGTTTAATTTCTGAAATAAGTTCATTTTCTATTTTGCTTAGATCCACAATCAATAGAAGTTATATCATTATAATTAAATATCATTTTTCAAATTTTTGTTAGTAAAAATTCTTTTTAATGTTTTAAAGGAAAAACCCATAGATATGAAATGTATTACTGCAGTGATTGTTCCTTTCAAAAATATTTCATTTGTTGGTAATTTAGGATTTTTCTCTTTCAACACTTTGAGAACATGAAATTGATAATAGAATTCAAAGATGCTTTATATTTGGTAAACAGCCGAGTAATCTAAATGGCAAGTTATAGAGGAGCATATTCTAACGAACAATCATTAAATTTTGTGATTCCCATTATGGTAATTTTATTTCTCGGAATAGTATATGTTATGTCACAGCGAGCAAATGTAGGTTTTGTTAGCTTTATTTTAATCGGTGCAGCTGCACTGACAATGTTTTATTGGGTACATGTTATCAAAAAATTAACAAAAGAAGAAAAACCAAAGTACACGTCACATGAGACAGAAACTAAAAACTGGGTATATGATCTGATAAAAGGCGAGCAAGAAGTTGTTTTTGTTGCCGAAGTTCCAGGTCCTGAAGACAAGATCATGGTACGTTTAGTTGAAGGAATTTTGTATATACGTGGATCAAATCATTTTTCAAAAGAGGTTCCAATCGAAGGTTCGCAAGATATGCAAATTGTTGATTTCAAATATAGAAATGGTGTTCTTACTTTACGAATAAAAAAATCATAGACTTTTTGCAATTTCAAGTTTTTCTGGAAGATATTTGTCTGTAATATTTGTAAGTCCATATTTTGAAAATGCCTCAAGCTCTGCCTTTCTTTTTATTTTAAGAAAAACTTCTAATTCTTTTTTCCACAGACCTTCTTGATATCTAGGATCTTTTTGTAAATCATAAATTCGCTTTATGTCAGATTCAGTCATCGGAATTGTAGGAAGCTTGTACTTTTCAATATCTGTTGCCCAGACACCTATCCACTTTGCATCTGGAACAGTTAATTCACGTAGATGTGCCGCATTTGCAGAGCCAGATTTTATTACCATAGCTATATGTTCACCATATACATCACCGTCAGTTAAAATAACGATTGGAAGGCCCAATTCATTGTGTAATCTTTTAAGCAAATACCTTGTAGAACGAGGAGCTTGTCCTGCAGTATCAACTATGATGGCTTTGAATTTTTTATCAACTTTTTCTTCTACAAATCGTGTAAACAGTCCACCTTTTTCTATTGCTATAACCAATTCAGCATTTGTATCAACTAGTTCTGCACTGCTAAGACTCGGTCCTATCAAGTAACCGTCAGGATGATCAGAAAGGTTCGTTCGTTTGCCTTCGTATCCTGGTACTGTATATTCTATAGTAAGATCACCAAAGACACTACTTCGCTCTTCAGGAAATATGTGAAGATCCTCTCTTGGTCTTGCTAAAACAGCTTCTAAATCAACAATTATGTTATCGGATTCTGGTTGGTCTTCAAAATCTATAGAAAATGCTTGCGATGAATAGTAAATATCTCTAAGTGTGGATGATTTTTTTTCTTGAACTAATTTGTTTGCAAAAAATGCTAACCATATTAGCTGTGTAAATGATCTGAGTTGTGACATGTTTCGTGCACTTCTGATGCTTGCAGTATTACCGAGTATGTATTGACGAAGTTTCTTATCATATACTATATTACTGACAGATCTACTTGGAACTGAAAACTTTGGAAATTCACCTCTATCTAATTCATTATAGATCTTTAATCCTTGTTCTTGCAACAGCTTAGCAAGCGATTCTCTTCTTTCTTCACTAGTTTTGGATGCTTTTGATTTATTCTTCAACAATGGCCTCCATTTTTAGCATTTTTTTATAATCAGGTTCTTTTTTCTTGCCTGCAAGCTCTGTGCAAAATTGTGCTACTAGTGGGATATACTTTGAGTACAGATTTGCTCGCTTTTTTTCCATTTCTGCTTGGCCTCTTTTAGACATGAAAGTTGCTAATTTTCTAGCCAAAAACTGTAGGGCAAGTCGTAATTCGTGTTCTATTTCAGGTCTATCTGCCACATTTTCCTTTCCAACTGTTTTGTAGGGAATCCTTGTTGAGCAAATATGAGATACTATCACTAGCGGTGCATCGTTTTTCACTTTGTAGCGTGTCCAGTCTATCTCATTTACCACCTTTAGTACCACATCGCTTCCTTCATCATAAAGCAATGGAATTCTGTTTGCAAAACGATATACAGTTTGTCCAACGCTTTGAATTCTTCCACCATACGCTATTCCCATTTCAACTATGAATGGAAATCCCGAATATGCTGATGCTCCGCGTTGTACAACTTCTAAAAAATCGGGTTTGAAAAATTGTTCGATACCTTTTTTCAGTGGTTCTTCGCCTAGTGGAGCAAGGCAGCTAGGATCTGGTGATAGAAAGTCTTCAAATTTTTGTAAAGAATCGCTTAGTTTAACCAGCTCTTGATTTGTCATTGTTCCAATTCTTTTTTCAGGTTTTAGGTTTGCAAATTCGGCAAATTTTATAGCGGTTGCCTGACCTATACGTTGAAATCGTTTTGTTAAAAATGAAAGCAAAGTTTCACCCTGGACTGTATTTGTAAGTTGCCTATAGTATTCGCTTTCCGGATCTAAATCTACAGATACTGATTTTGATTCCCCAAAATCCCAATATACTAGCTTCCTGTTTGCTATATCCATATCATCAATTCTTATTTTGCTTAGTTTCTCAAAATCCATTTTAAGAAATGACATAACTGCGATTACAACTCTAACATGACGAGATAGACCACTCCATCGTTTGCTGGCCTTTTCCATGATTTCTGAATAATTCAAATTCTTTTTTTTCAAACCGAGTTCTTTTCTTACTTTTTCAATCATTTTGTTATCAACAGTTGGAATTTGAAAGTGAGAGTCAGCCATCATTCTTCTTATTGATTCAACATCAATTCCATGAGGATGAGGTTTTATGATAGTAGGTGCAAGAGGCATTGTTTTTACAATTTTAGTTTGATGAAATTTTTCTCCTTTTGGATCTTCGAAAGTGATTGTAGCGTAAGGAGTAATCAATGATGTTTGGTATACGTAGTCTCTGATTTTTGAGCCAGCTTTTGAGTAATCACCCTCAAGACAAATACTTACTGAAAGACCTCTTTTTGACACTTCTTTTGTATTGTGTTTTAATATGATGGGTTTATTTTTTTGAATGTCTAAAAGTAATTCATATTCGTCTTGATTTTGTCCATCAGTTGAGCTTTTGACTACTACTGGTTTGTTTGCTGTAATTTGGCCATACAAAATAGCCATAGTTGCTCCAAGGCCAAACATTCCTCGTGCTTGCTTTAATCCAAACTTGGATCCATACAAAACTGTACCAAATGCTAATGGGATGTGTTTTGAATCTATTCCTGGCCCGTTATCTTTTACAGTAAGAATGTATGGTTTTGGATCCGCTTGTTCGTCATCAACTGCTTTTATAGATAGATAAACATCTGGCAGAATTCCTGCTTGGTCACATGCATCAAGTGCGTTTTCTACAAATTCCCTTACTGCTGTGTAAAGTGATCTTGTAGGATTGCTAAAGCCTGCAAGATCACGATTCCTGTAAAAAAATTCACTTGGAGATATTTGATTAAAGGATTCCTTATTAGAAGACATTTTGATCTTCCCACAGTTTTAGTTTTTCAAGCTTGTCTCGCTTTCTTGCAGCTTCAAGTTTACCATATACCGAACCATGCATGCTTCCTTGTGAAATTGCTGAAATTGCTTCTACAGCAAGCTTAAGCTTGTGTGTTTCTCCAATAATTGCAACAGTTCTTCCATAAACTGAAATGTTTGTATCGCTTAGCTTTTCCATATTTTTCCTCGCCTTACCTCCCTCTCCAATAATTCTCCCTTTTATCCTTTCAATTTGGGTAGGAGACTTTGCTCCAAACTCCCTTAAGTCTATTACATGTAATGTGTTTTCACCTTTTAGTAATCTCAATGCATTGTCTGGAGAAAAACCTCTACCTATTGCCGTTACAATTTCCATTGCTTTGAAAGGTTGAATGTCTTCAATTTTCCCTTTACTTTTGATTATAGTTTCACCTGTCTCACTATCAATTTCTAGTTCAACATGACAAATTTTTTCAATTTTTTCTTTTACTTTACCTGATTTTCCAATAAGTGCTCCTATTCTGTCAGTTGGTATTCGGATTAATTTTTCAAAGCTCATTTTGTCACCAAATCAAAAATATCATCTGGATTAACAACTGTCAGGCCTCGCTTAACAAAGAATTTTGATATATTATTAATATCTCTTTTAAGAAATTCGTGAGCATTTGGATGCAGTATATCAACAGCTGATGCAAAATCAAATAAGATCAGACCAGTGTCAGTTTTGAAGATATTATATTCAGATAGATCTCCATGGACAAGTTTTGCCTCTTTATACAACCGTTTGATTAGCGATATGGTTGATTCATAGTCTTTTTGAGATACTTCTGTTTCAACTAGGGTTTTTTCAGGAACACCGTTTTTTCCAACAAATTCCATCACAAGAATGTTTTTTTTCACATATATTGGCTGGGTAGAAGGAATGGTATGTTCAACACATTGAACCAAATTTCTGAATTCTTTTTTTGCCCATAAATAGACCAGATTTCTGGTGCCTGTTTTTACCTTTGAGAATCTGGAATCTCCTAAAATGTATGATGCGCGTTTTTTGAAGCTAGTTGTGCTTACAAGATATATCTTAAGTGCTATATCTCTCCCATTTTTATCCACTGCCCAAAACAACTGTGATTCTTTTCCAGAACTAACCACCCCGTTTACATAAGAAATTATATGTTTGTTTATCAGATCATTCAGAGCCATTATTGTTGTTTTGTCTAGAACCTCGTTGATTGTTTTGTTATTTTGGAATCCGTCAAAGATTTTGTGTTTTGATTGTGCATCTAACTTTTTATCAATTTCATGTTCGAACTTATCTGCTATTTTTTTTGGCAACATTTTGTTATAGAAACTAATGAATAAAAATTAATTTCAGCTAATCTTAGAAATCTTTTGGCAAATGGCCATTATCCTTCAACCAATCAACTTGTGGTAATGTAAATCTCCATACTATATCTCCTCTTTCATCTGCTTTAAAATCCCAAGGAGCGATTACCACAATGTCATTGTCACGAATCCAAATTCGGCGTTTTAGTTTACCTCGAATTCGACCACGTCTTGTTACATCGTCAGTGCATTTTACTAAAACTTGATCACTGCCAAGAAGTTTGATTACTCGTCCAAGAAGTTCTCCTTGTTCTGGCAATCGAATTTCTTTTAATTCGCTTTCATTGAGAACTTTACGTTTACCCACTTGGCAAATATCTCCAAGTTTGTATATAATTGTGGTGATTTACATTTTGAAAACTATTAGGAAAGGAACATTATCAATAGTTTTGATACTTTGTTGTGCACCAATACCCAAGCTTAATGACAAAGAGATTGTTTCTTTGCCAACCATGTTAATTATTGAACAGTTTTTCAAAAGTGTGATTGCTTCTTCTTTTTCAACTATTCTGTCACCATAATAGTTTCTCCTTATGGTTATAGTGAGATCATTTTCAGATACATGTTTCCCAAGAAGATGTGAATCACAGATGTTAAGCATCTGATTGCCTTGGTAATTGGCAACTCGAACAGAAAATGGCATTACGCATATTTACCTTTTAGTGTTGATTTGGCACCACAGGCTTCACATATCAAAAATGAAATTCGTTTTTCTTTTTCTATTCTCGTATCAGGGCTCTTGCAGGTAGGGCATTCAACATAATCTTTAACATAGATTTCAAAAAGACGCGTAAAGTCTTGCGGCTCTCTTTTTCCAATAAAGATGGCCTTTTCGCCTACCCTTTCTGCAGGAACGGCAAACTCTTTTGATAAATATTGTAGAACCTTGTCTGGATCCCTTCGTAAAACCTTTGGAAACTCGGAAAAATTTCTAAGAAATGTTCGTTGTCCTTCCCACATAACATCTACTGGTGGAAGTTCGAATCTTGTGGTCTCACTCTTGTTTTTTGAAACCTTGTCCTGAACTCGCTTTAGTAGTTTTTCATACTCTGTCCTTGTCAATATGTGGACATTACATGTATGTCCCTATATTGGTTTAGATCAAAAAAGAAGACCGTGGTCTAAGTTTTGCCTATTCGGAAAACATTAGTTCCACAATTTGGGCACTTGCCCTTAGTGGCCGGTCGACCATTCTTCAATTTTGTCTGTTGGGGATCTTTGATGTCAACTTTTTTTCTGCATTTTACACAATATGCTGTTACCATTCTATCAAATCACAGATGTAGTGGTATTTAGGAAGGAAATGTAAAAATTATTTAACTATAGACTGGATGACTCTAAATTTTTTATGATCAATTTTTGCTAAATTTACGATTAATTGTAAAAAAATAATAAATTTTTGCCATTTTTTATGACTTCATAATTTAAAATAAATAATCTTGATGGCTTTTGGCCATTTAATTATAGAATTAAGCTTCAATCATATTATAAGCCACTGTCTGTAGAACCTTACAGTTGGCCTCAAAAAAAGGAGTCGGGTTAACTGTAGCTATACTAGTTGCCATAACAATTGCTAGTTTTTTTGTTTGGTTAGTCCCACAAAGATATGATGCTGCTTTTGTTGTTTCTGATTTTAAATCACATCTTTATGGGGTAAAAGAAATTCATTTGATACTAGTTGATGGTACTGAAAAAGAGTTTCAAAAAATGCTAAGTGGTGAAATAACTCCTGATCAATACATCGAGATTGCCGAAATTTCATCTTCACAGATAAATTCGCAAATAATACAACTCGTTGAAAGCAATGCTTCAGAAGAATGGCAAGAAAGTTACTTAAATTATATTGAAGCGCTCAGAGCAACAAACTCCAGCATACGAGAAACGATTGTTGTAGCCAATAGGATAAAAGATAGTGCGGATAAAGATGGTATTGAGCAGATTTTGGAAAAAATTGAACAACTAAAAGAAGAGTCAAAATCCTTTGTTTCTGCATCTGATTCTGTCAGACCATAATTTGGCGTTTTGGCCTCAAAATACTAAGTCTACTATTTTCAAAAGTAGGGAAGTGTTAAAAGGTTATTTTGTAATGTGGTTATGATATGTCACAGGATACAAAGCTACGAAAGGACATAAAATCTCCTACATCAAGCAGACTGCTTGTAATTTGTGTTGATAGGGACAATGATGTGGGCGAGAAGGCAGGAATTGTCACTCCTGTTATTGGAAGGGATGCATGTATAGAAGCAGCGCAGAGACTTGCGCTTGAAGATCCTGAAGATGCTGACTCTAATTCTATTTTTTATGCTATAAGGACATATGAGGACTTGGTAAGCAAAGGGTATCAGACCGAAGTAGTTACGGTAGCAGGTACAAAAAATAAGGGAGTAGAAGCTGACGAAAAGATTGCACAAGAGATAAGGAAAGTTTTAGAAAAATTTTCAGCAAACGGTGCAGTTATTGTTTCTGATGGGGAAGACGACGAAAGTGTAATTCCAATTATTCAAAATGTTCTTCCTATTGTTTCTGTGCAAAGAGTGGTAATGCGGGTTAGCAGAACTGTTGAATACTCTTATGCAGTTTTTGGAAAATATCTTAAGATGTTAATTTATGATTCCAAGTATTCAAAATTTGTTCTTGGAGTTCCAGGAATCTTGTTGTTAATTGGTGGAATTGCTTCTGTTGTTGGATACACGAAAGAAATTTTTGCTGTATTGATCAGTGTACTTGGTGGAGCATTTCTCATTAGAGCATTCGATGTGGATAGAGTTTGGTCAAACTGGGCAAAACCCACACCTGCTGGATTCATTAGAATATTTACTTTTGTAGCTGGCATAATTCTTATCTTAGCATCAATACAATCTGGAATCTCATCATTAGACACAAGCTTGCTATCACAAGACAAGGAAATACTAACTATAATCACAGACAAAGTAATAATTGGACAATTTGTTGCTGGGGGTTTGCCATTTTTGTGGATGGGAGTAGGATCAATTTTTGGAGGAATGCTTCTTAGCAACTGGTTAAGTGGAAGCTTGAGAGCAATTTCTGATAGTCTAAGATTAATTGTACTTGGTGCTCTCTATCCTACAGTAGCACAGTTTACTAGTATGCTTGTTAATGATGAGAGCTCGTTTACTCTAATACCGCCATTGTTAATTGGATTGGCAGTAACACTGATATCTGCCACTCTTCTATTCCATAAATATAGGAAAAAGAAGGGCGGCCAAATATTAACGGAATAAAAAAAGTCACATTTGTTTTATCTGGTCTTTACAGACTTTACTCTAAGAAACTAGAAAAAGAAATTCTAGGACACGACATGCCAAACCACATTGCCATAATTTTAGATGGCAATAGAAGATGGGCAAAAAGAAACCTAGTAATGCCAAAAGCTGGTCATTGGAGAGGCGCAGATGCTGTTGAAAATCTAATGGACTGGTGTGAGGAATTTGACATTAAGATCATTACCTTATATGCATTATCTGCAGAAAACCTTGAAAGAAACGACGAGGAGCTTGAATATCTTTTCAAACTGATAAAAGAACGCCTAGAAAAGTTGTACAACGATCCTAGGATTCATCGAACTAGGATGAGGGTAAAGGCAATAGGTCGAGTTGAGTTGCTGCCAGAGTCAATAAAAGAGGTTTTGCACAGGCTGGATGTGGCAACAAAAGACTATGACAGTCATTATCTTAATATTGCAATAGCATATGGAGGCCAAAACGAGCTAGTTGATGCGGTCAAAAAGATTGGCACTAAGATAAAGGAGGGAAATCTTGACGTAAATGACATCAACAAAAATGTAATAGAATCAAATCTTTACACATCACATCTGCCACAGTCATCGCCCGATATGATTTTGCGTACCTCTGGAGAAAAACGTTTGAGTGGATTTTTAATTTGGCAAAGTGCGTACAGCGAGCTTGTTTTTATGGATATTTTTTGGCCCGAGTTTCGAAAAATTGATCTGATGCGAGCCATACGAACTTTTCAAAAAAGAAAACGACGTCTTGGTAAATAACCAAAGACACGGATAAAAAATGATAAAAGAACAATCTGCAGGTACTGTATTATTTATTGAAGAGAATAATGAAAATCTGTTCTTGCTTTTACATTATCCTACAGGCCATTGGGATTTTGTCAAAGGTAAAATAGAAAATAATGAAAATCCTGAACAGACTGTAGTTAGAGAAACAAAGGAAGAGACTGGAATTACAGAGCTTGTGTTTATAAAAAATTTCAAAGAAAAAATTGAGTATAGTTTCAAATTTAATGGTGATGTAGTACAAAAAGAAGTTATATTTTTTCTTGCAAAGACAAACACAAAACAAGTTAAACTATCATATGAACACTTGGATTATGTATGGCTTGATTTTGACAATGCGTTAAAGAAAATCACTTATGACAACGCAAAAAATATTTTAATAAAGGCAAAAAATTATTTGTAAAAACTTTGCTGACTTAGTTTTCTAGTTGTGTCTAAAGGATTTTTTGATGAAAGTATTGTTCTTCCAACAATAAAAAAATCTGAACCTGATAAAGCGGCTTTACTAATCTCTCCACCTTGTACACCTATGCCTGGGCTGTAAATGTCAAGATTTTCTTTTGCTTTATTTTTACAATATTGTATAACCTTAGGGAATGTTGCACCCACTATAATGCCATCCACCTTTTGAATCAAGGCCAATTTCAAAAATAACTGATACAGTTTTGTCTTACCAGTTACCTGCAGTTCGTAGGTATGTCTTGCCTCAGGCGCACTCATATGGCATAATGTGATTATTCCTCTACCTTTTTTGTGGGCAGAATCTACAAGATTTTTTAGACTTGTTTTTCCCATAATTGGATTTACAATTATTGCATCAAATCCACATTTCCATAAAAATTCTGATGTGATTTGATTTGTATTACCAATGTCGTTTAATTTAATGTCAGCTATCGTTACAAGTCCATGATCATGTGCAATGTCGTTAATTTTTTCTATCTCTTTGACTCCGAGCGGGAGTAAAACATGAAAGTTTAGCTTTAAGCCACAAAGGTAATTATGCAGTGTTTTAATGTTTTTGATAGTTTTTGATTCTATGTTTTTGCTTGAACTATAGTCATTTGCTAAAATTATACTGCCTTTTTCTTCAGATATCTTTTTTATTCTAGCTCTGAAGCTGGTCATAACTGACCAACGGATGAGTCTCTTTTAATTTTATTATTTTGATATAAGAATAACCGTGCTCTATTGGATTTGCGACAAATGACGGCTGGGTTCCATTATGTGTGGCATACTTTAGAAATGGCTTTTCTGGATTTTCATTTAAAACTACATGACAGAAATATGAGTCGCCTTCCTCATTAAAATTCATGAATACTCCAAGAAGCCACTTTCCTTTGTGTGGAAATGCAAACAGTGGAAATGGTGCTTCTTCAAAGCCATAGCTTAGTTTTGCAAGGCTTGCAAGATCCTCCAGCTCGATTGGGTGATATTTTACTTCGCCATTATTTGATTCTGCTTTAAGAGTGTCAGGTAGTGTTTTGATTTTAACTATTGGAGAATAAAGACATGCAGAGTCTGAAGTCGAGTTTACAATTGATGACTCTTCATTTCCTGCTTTAAAGCCATAGCACAGATAGTGTCCTGTATTTTCAATTTGGGTATAGTATATGATTGGTCTTTCTTTTAGCAGATCCATTTGAACCGAGAGCACTTTTTTTCCTTCGTGTTCATGGAGAAATGAAACGCGCGGAATTCGTTCTAGTGCACAGACCAAGCGTGAAAACTCTAATGGTGATGAGACTTGAATGTACTTTGGCCGCTTGTCCATCTCGATCCTTTGCAAATATTGCCAAATTAAAAGTTAGCCGAATTTGTATGATTTACAGTTAGCCTCGTCTGTCAATGATATCATTTATCGCAGGCCCTGTGCCTATGAGTGTGACATGTACGCCTAACTTGTCTTCGATATTTTTAATGAATAACTTTGCTTCACTATCTAGGCTTGCAAAAGATGTTTTGTGCGCAGATGAGGGAAAGAGTACATCCAGTTTGGTTATGGCTAGCTGTGTGGCGCTGTTTAGCATGATTGCTTTTTTTGCTAGACTGAAATTAAATTCGGCTGCACGCCTCTGACGGCCAGTAACCGTTCCCCACTCAGACCAGCCCTTTTTTGATATAGTGTCTGAGGCTAGCTCATTTTCTAATGGTCCTTCTCCAACACGTGTTACGTATGATTTGAATACGACCATGACCTCATCTACCCTCTTTGGTCCTAATCCTATATCTGAGCAAATTCCTGAGGCTGTGACATCCTTTGATGTTACATATGGATAGGTTCCATGCCACAACGAAAGATACGTTCCCTGCGTTCCCTCAACTAGAACGCCCTTTTTTTCATCCAAGGCTTGGTTGAGTGCAGATGGAACATCTGTAAGATACGAAGAAAGTGAATTGATGTCTTTTGCAAGCTTTAGTATTCGCATTGCTCGGTCTGCATTTGCAGGACCAGTTCCTGATCCTGTGCTTCCAATAGTTTCTTTTAGTTTAGTGTCGCGCTCCAGATGCATTTCTTCAATAATACCACACCTTTGATCAACAAATGCCCTGTCTGAAACTCCAAAATCTTGTATTTCTTTTAGAAGAACGGTTGGATTTACTACAACGCCTGGCCCAATCATAACTTTTGCATTTTTGTTTAGAAAACCGCTTGGCAACATTCTGACTTTGTATACCTTGTCACCATCAGCTATTGTGTGACCTGCGTTTGGTCCTGCTCCTCCCCGCACTACAATTGACGGATTGTCATTTAGTGCCAGGTACGAAACTATCTTTCCTTTTCCTTCATCACCAAAAAAACCACCGACGATAACAGTAGAGGGCACGTTTTTGAGCTTGAATTCGACGTATTTAATCTAAATTGTTGCAATATTATTTTATTTCACAGTCTTTTGATGATCGGTATTGTCAGAACCAAATTATGCTGGAAACATAATCGTCAATCTAGCTAGTCTGCCTGACTTTCTAAGAAAACCAATCCTGAAAAAAAGAATGATGGAATTTTTTTCAATGAATGAGCAGGAAAGAAAAGAGATAATCAATAATGCGCTAGAGGCAGGACCTACCATTCCATTTTCAAAATTTGCCAAGCTATTCAAAACCTGGCTTGAGGTATTAACAACAATCTCAGAAGAGCAGAGGACAGCTCTTTTTTCAGGCTATATTGAGGAAGTTGTAAATTCTCCACAAAAGCTAATCAATTTTAATCTAGATGGGATACTTGAGATCTTTTTGTCACTTGATAATGCAAAAAAAGAAGATCTTATAGCTACAATAAATAAGATAGTTTCAAGCCTTGACGCAAAAACAAGGAACAAACTTTTTTTGATAATCCCAGATGGTGTAAAAAGCTACATTGGGTTTTGAACATCTGGTTTTCGATTCTTTTCATCGCTAAAGTCTACAATGTCTCCTTCTGGCGTCAGAACACCAACAAAGATTTTCTCATGTTTTTTTAGAACCTTTCTGTGGTCTGGCAAGGACATGTCCAGCCTCATTTCGTTCATTACCATTACGCGGTATTCCTTCCATTGTGACCAACAATTGTTGCAGCATGGATAGGTAGCTGCTTTTTGGTCTAGCTCTTCGCTGTCAGGAATTTGGTTTTTGCATTTAGTACATACTCTTGCCATCAGTTTAGCTTCATAAAAACGCCTTTTATCTTTTTTTGGACATAAATCAATAATAGAGAACAACTAGTATACAATGCATGAAGATAAGATGCCCAAAGTGTAAGGAAGCTGCAGAACTTGCACCTGACTATTCATCTGTAAGATGTGAACATTGCAATCTAGACGTGAGTTATGGAGAATATGTGAAATTTGTTTCCCAGAATGATTCAAAATATTTAGACATACTTGGTGACTATGCAACAACCACCGAAGGACAAACTGCTGGCACTTTGGATGATTGGGATTAACCTATAAGATTTAATAATTTTAAAGAATAGTGCGCATAGTTGGTATTTCTTTTAGAAAACACCCTCAACCTGATAGGATTTGCAGTAGGACTAGTAATTGGAATAATGTCATACATTGGATTCAAAAACACTGGAAGCCCCACCTTATTTAGACTAGCAATTGCATTTTTTTCAATCAGCGTTGGGTTCTTTGTATTATGGACAGGCTACATGGTAGACGATTTTATCCTAAAGACTGGGCAGATACAAAGATGGGTACAGACGCTAGGCATTGCAATTCAGACAGTTGGCTATTTCTTTATTGCATTTTCACATACAATAAAATCATTTTTCCCAAAATCGCGATACTTTAGATCAATTGGCTATGTTCCGCTATTTTTAGTTTCTTTTATCTCAATTGAGCACATCATAAGATCAATTTCATTTATTTTGCTAGTGTATGGCGCAATTGAAACAATAGTTTCATACATTGAAGGAAGAAAAAAAGGCGCACTCTTTGTAGCATTTGGACTTGCCTTGCTTGCACTAGGCGAGTTTCTTGCATGGTATTCGTTCGTCTTTCCAGAAACTATTTTGTATCCAGCATCAATCGTAGTCAAAATCGCAGGACTGCTTTTGCTGTTTGTACCTGTAAGCAAGGTGCCTCTAACTAAAATAAAGTTTGACGAGTTGGAGGAATAAGAATTCTATACGTGAGCCTAGGCACAAACAAGACAAATTCTATTGTCAAAATCTTTTATCTTAATAGTATATTGAAAAATATCTTATAACTATCATATTCGAAAATAGGAGAAGATGAGGTCGTGTCAGCATATAGAACACATATGAAGATAGTTGGAGAGATACTTACAACTGCAAGAGACGATGCGCCAGATGAAAATGGGGCTAGCGTTACTTATCTGATTAGAAAGGCAAACATCTCTCATGTAAGAATTTCAAAGATTCTTGGCACACTTGTCTCACAGGGACTCTTGGAGCAAAACGATTCTAAAGGAGCATGCAAATACAAAATTAGCCAGTCTGGAAGAGAATTTCTTCTCGCATATCAGACATTTAGTAAATTTGCTGATAATTTCGGTCTGACAATTTAATCATCTAGTTCGTCATCAAAATCATCTTCAAAGTCATTATCCAAATCTGGTTCTGCAGACATGATTATTTTATGAAATTTTTTGTTATAATTTTTACTCGCCTAGTATCTGTACCACAAGATTTCGCTCTCTGCTTCTAGTATCAAGCTCTACAAATACAATTTGTTGCCATGTTCCAAGCAATAACTTGCCGTCTTGAAACGGTATTGTTAGTGACGGTCCTAACAATGATGCTTTGACATGTGAATGTCCGTTTCCATCATGCCACATTTTTTCATGATCATATTCCATATTTTGTGGGGCTATTCTTGCAAGCATTTTTGGAAAATCTTTAACCAGTCCTGGCTCGTACTCGATTGTAGTTATTGATGCAGTAGAGCCTAAAACAAACAATGTTGCGTTGCCGTTTCTTATTTTTGAGTCCTGAACAATTTTTTCAACCTGGTGAGTTATGTCGATTATGTCATTTTCTCCTTTTGATTTTATTGTAATTGTTTTTGTAGTTACAGCCATAACCTTTACCGTAATTTGATTATTATTCAAGATAGTAGCACATAAAGTACATGCAGGTTTCCTGTAATAAAAAAGGCATAGAGATTGCGGCACAATCTGTCCGCAATGGAGGAGTTGTGGTTTTTCCAACCGATACAGTTTATGGGCTTGGTTGTGATCCTTACAACTCAAAGGCTGTCAAAAAAATTTTTAAAATTAAAAAAAGAGAACAGACTAAATTGTTTCCTATTCTTGCCTACTCAAAAAAGGAACTTTCAGATATAGTAGTTTTTGATGAAAAATCAGATAAAATCGCAGAAAAGTTCTGGCCTGGCCAAGTCACCTTGGTTTTAAGACTAAAAGACAGTGGAATTAGAAAATCCATGAATGCTCAGGACAAAATAGCTGTAAGAGTTCCAAACAGCAGCTGCGCATTGGCACTACTAAAAGAATGCAAGATACTTGTTGGAACAAGTGCAAATGTCTCAGGCATGCACCCATTTACAAATGCTGATGAGTGTCTTGAGAACCTTGCAGGATATGATGTCTTTGTTGATGGAGGGGCAATATCAAGCTCAGGCGAATCAACCATTGTTGAAGTGGATGATGGCAAGCTAGTAGTTCATAGGAAAGGCGTTGTCTCAAAATCGGAGATTATGAAATTATTTTGAATCTGATTGTTACATGTTCAAGAAACTTTGAAGAAGAGACACAAAACGAGATAAAAAAGATCCTAGAAGAGGTTGGCGATAAAACACCGGAAATTACAATTACAGACTTGTCAGGAATACTTACAGTAAAAACATCAATAGATCATGACTCTATTATAGGAAAAATAAAGCAAATCCTTGATGATGAGCCTTGGTCGATAAGATACTCGCTTAGAATAATTCCAATACAGAGCATCTCAGCAACAACCGTTGATGCAATTGCATCTGAGATGAAAAAATTGACAGGCGTGATTCAAAGACATGAGAGTTTTAGGATAGTTGTAGAAAAGCGAAACTCGAACATCTCTTCAAAGGAAATAATATCAGAAATCGCAAAAGACATGCAAAATAAGGTATCAATGGAAAACCCAGACTGGATACTATTAGTTGAAATCCTTGGAAGTAAAAGTGGCGTATCTGCGGTAAGAGAGGATTCAATTATCAGTGTGCAGAAAATAAAACGCAGACTATCTGAATAATACTGCCGCCCTTTCTGTCAGCAAATCTTCTAATGGCGTCTTTGATAGTACTGTACCTAGTTGTTTTTTTGATATATTAAACTGTTTTTTTAAAAATGACTGGTTATTTTTTGCAAGTGTCATTATGGATGGTTTGAGGAAAGCGTGCAGCTTGTCTAAAAGCATTTTTTTGCCAATTGCAATAATTACAAAATCTTGTTTATTTTTTACTCCTACAGTCTTTATTGCCTGGATTATTTGGTTTGTTCCTGCAAATCTCATAAGTATATCAGTTTCAAGCTTCTTTGAAAGTAAAATGTCATGTTTCTTGGCATAAAGCGATAATAGAATTATTTTTTTTACATGACTTGGACTAAGTATAAAATTTGAAGAAATGCCTTGAGTTGCAACATTTGGAAACTTTTCTCGTAATTCATCAAGAAACTTTATGTTAGACCCTTGCTTTTTTATTGCAAAGATCTCTATTGTTTTATTATCTACTAAAAACGTGATTCGAGTCGAACCGCCATGGATTATTGGTATTATGCTGACAATGTCATTTGTCTTTAGTTTGGATAAAAAGCCACCCAGTGTTGAGGAATCCACACCATTGACTGCCACAAGAAGGTTGTTTGTATCAAGATCATTCGTATTTTCTGGTTTATTTTTTACCAAAAAATCAAGTAGTTCCTGAATTGTCAGATTATCTTGATTTACAATAATTTGGTCAGTTGAAAAAATTTTTTTTGCACCACCAAACAGTTTGACTGTAATCAATTCAATTTTGTTAATTTGTAACTTGAAATTAATCTTATTCTATGAAATCTTAATTAGTGATTTCTTCTGTGATAGGTTCTGCGTGTATAGCTTCAGCAGTTTGGTTTAATTCCTGTTTTTCACTTTCAATCTCTTCAAGCTCGCGCTTGATACATTTAGTTATATAACCTGCCAATTCATTTTTCAAACCTTTGGAGCGAACGACAGAAACTTCGTCTAACACTTTTTTGTTTTCAGCAAAATCTGTTCCAAATCTGTCTTTGTGGTTTTTGAGAAGATCTAGTGCTAGTCGTTTGATTCTATCCACTCATCCGGTTATCAAGGCGGGTATTTTATACCTATATGCCAAGATACACATCTGAATTTTTTTTTAAATTTTTTGACAGCTCATCATATGATTTTCTCAGTATCTTTGAGGCACAAAAGACAACGCTTGGTATAAAACTAATCTGAGCTGGTTTTAGTCCAAAACATTTTGCAAATCTTACTGGTCCATCTGTCTCAACTAGTATTTTGTCTTCATCTGTGTTTTCTAGCAAAACTTGCTTGTCTTTTGCATATACCGTGACAGGACCATATGATACGTAAAATCCATTATCCATTGCTTTTTTTAGTTGTTGTTTGCTTCCATCAAACCAGTGTAGTAACACACCTTTAAGTGAATATGATGAAAGAATTTGGTAAATCTCATCAAGTGTTTTTCTTGAGTGAATCGAAATTGGTTTTTCTAGTTTTTCTGCTTGCGATAAAAATTCTCTAAAAACATGTTCTTGTCTTTCAAAGTCTTCCTTTGTATTGACATATGTCTTGTCTAATCCTATTTCGCCAATTCCTGCCAGCTTGTCTGAATTTTGATTGATTAGTTTCAACACTGGCTCAGTCTCCTGGCTTGCCATTTGTGGGTGGATTCCGACAAACGGTAGTATCAGATTGCTTTTTTTGGCAATCTCAAGTGTTTTGATTGAGGTAGCACAGTCTACTGAAACGCAGCATCCTTTGATCTGTATTTTTTGCATGCCATTAATGATAAAACCTATTTCTTTTTCATAGAATGGATCTGATAAGTGGATGTGAGAGTCTACTAGCCAGCTCATGGTTTTTCGTAATTACCTATTGAATTAGTCTGTATAAATCGATTCCAAGGTGGTTATTTTTTACTCAAAGTTTTTTATCGTTGATTTTAAAGATTCTCTTAATGAAATCATCCGAACTTGGCCTATCAGCTATGTATAGGATCTTAAAAAAATCTGGCGCAGAACGTGTCAGCGATGAATCAGCTGATGAGTTAAGGCGAATACTGGAAGAGGTTGCAACCAACATAGCTAAAAGTGCAGTTGAAATGTCAGTTCACGCTGGAAGAAAAACTATCAAAGCAGAAGATATCAAACTAGCAGCAAAGCCATTTGCAAAATTATAATCTAAGAGTTTAATTGTTGTCAAGTTGTTTTTCTGACTACGGTGAGGTGGCAGAGCGGTTATGCGTGGGCCTGCAGAGCCTATACAAGGGGGTTCGACTCCCTCCCTCACCTTCCGTATAATTGTTGATCTTAGTTCAGTTATTATGTAATTACCTACTTTTCTAAATATAGAACAATTTAGAAAGGATATTGGTTCAGCTAAACAACAATGGCCTGCTTGAATATATCCCTGGTTTGCAGTCACTAGTAGTTCAAACCGTCAGTCAGCCATTGGAGGGATTTTCAGAAAATATTCGAGTAAGTATTAGAGAGTATGTTGAGGATGCAAGTAATGAAGTAGAAAAAGGAAATAATTTTCTTCATTGGATTTTAACTAGAGTTTTTGAGGCAACAGAAGACGATGCTGCAGATGCTATAATTGATGGGGCAAATGATCTTGGAATAGATGCATATCTGCCAGTTGACTTTTCAGACAATACAATAAGATTATTTCAATCAAAGTATGGTTCGTCTCACTCTATAGATGCAATAACCAAGTTCAAAGAAGACATCAAGCGACTGCTTGGCCGTGATGTCACAAAAATGCGTCCAGAACTTGCACATCTTGTCACACAGATACGGGAAAAAAATCTCCAGATAAAGTGCTGCTATGTTACTGACCAGAAAGTAGACTATACTGCAGATGAATCAGTTGAGATAATAGACATTGAGGAAATCATACAAAAGCTCTGGGCTAGAATAAAAAAGCCGGCAGCAGGCAAAAAATCAAACATAAAGCTAGAAAAGATGCTTCGACACGACAACACCATCCTTGGCATCTTGAAGCTACGAGAGCTGACAGACTTTGTAATTAAAAATCGCGACTATGTGTTTGAGTCAAACATAAGGCAGTGGATGCAGTTTAAGACCTCGGTAAACAAAGGAATTCGCGAAACTCTGCAGAACAATCCAAACAAGTTCTTTTACTATAACAATGGAATAACCATAGTAGTAAGTGACTTTGAAGAGCTAGAAAACAATACACTTGTCCTACATGCGCCTCAAATCGTAAATGGCGCACAGACATCAAACTCTATTATTGACAAGGCAAAACGCACAAACAACCTTGATGGAAGTATAACTGTTACAGTTATCAAAGCAGACGACGAGCAGGATCAAAATAACATAACAAAGTACAGAAATTCACAAAACGCAGTCAGAGGAAAGGATCTAGTTTCTTTGATGGACTTTCACAAGTCAATAAAATCTCAGCTAGAAAATCTCAGATATTTTTACGAGATTCAAGCAGGTTCTTTTGACAGCAAGACAAAGTCGCAACAAAACGAATACGTTGGAGATTCAATTTACGACAACTATCTTCCAGAAAATCACAAAAAAGTCATAGTAGCAAAAGATGCAATCCAGTCTCTAGTAGCAGGACTAGAGCAAAGACCTACAGAGTCATACAGCTCACCTGCCCAGTTTTTGCCGCGTGGCAGCAAATATGATGAGGTCTTTAATGAAAACCTAAAAGATGACTATAGGCTATTGTTTTACCCATACCTTGTAAAGGAGTATTCAAAAAAGTCACTAAACTACGGCAAGCGTGGCGGTCACAAGACCAAAAGATATGCCACGCTCTTTTTTGTAGCAGTTTACTTTAGAATATTGCACAAGAAAATCCTTGATACAAAAGGCGAGTTTAAAGAAGACATTGGCAGGCTTGAGCCCATATTCCGAAGCTACAAGCTAAATGGCAGAATACTCAAGCTTGCAGATACTGTTGTTACCAAATTTCTTGAAGATTCAGTTGTAGATGATGAGATAAATGAGGCAAATACAAAACACAATTTCTTTTCCCATAATGTGTGGAGTGATGCAATGCTGCGTGTTGTAGACAAGAAAATAAAACAAGAAGAAGAGGAAATCGAGAGCATCAAGAAGCTAGTACACAGTTTGCTCTAATCAAAGAGCGGTAGACATCTAACCATGTAAAAATTGCAGGAGGTTTACATTGGCCAGACTCTACCGCAATTTTCCTATAATGCAGTAATATTTAACTAGATTTTTCTTGCAGGATCTGATTTTTATATAGAACTAATCGAAAAATTGCACCATGATAAAGGAATTCAAGTGTACAATTTGCGGTCAGGCAATGGATCAGAAATACTTGCCTATGAAAAACTGGAATATAGAAGGCCTTATGTGTGGTAAATGTTACTCTAAAAAAATTTTTGAGCACTATCCAGGAAAACATGTGCGAGTCAATACATCTGATTCGTAAAATTTGAAATTAAGTTATCAATTCATTTCTTTATACTTGTTGGTATAAAGGCAGTTCCATGTAAGTGGATCCTCTTTTACTTGATCCTCTTGTAGAAATTTAATGTCGGTTACGGTTTTTGTTTTTTTTAGTAAATTCACTTGGAAACTTACAAAATTTTTGCAGTCACAGTCTTCTACAAGACATGCAGCAGAGTCTTCTTCATGATCATCTAGTCTGTGTTTACAGTTACAGACAGTATCATCTTTTGCATTTTTTTTATGCAATATTGCATAAACACCAAGCCTAAGATATGCCTCACCGCCATGACCATTCTTGAATCGCTCATAATGCTCTGACTTTGACAAGATTTTGAAAAGCGACTTGTTGCTTGCGGGCTTTTTTGAAACGGCACCAAGAATAAACCAGTATTTGTCACCTGTTTCAACAAAGCGTAGCTTAATGTCATGATCAGGCCACCAGTGAATTGTCTCATTCCAGAGGTTTGTAGCCTGCTTTCTTTCCGAAAACAACGGGACTACATTCATTCTTAGGTCATAATATCGATAGGCAACCCCAAGAAAATCATCAAACCAGGGAGGAAGGCTAGGTTTATTTTGCAACGAACCAAGATGTAGAGTATTATATTTATCTGATCGTAAAAAGAGGTAATACTCTTATATTGTAGTATTTGAAGGAAAAATTGTATGGTAGTGTATAGATCCAGTATGCAAATTGTAGCTGACCTTCTTACAGCAACAGATCAGTGTGGTCAAGAGGGAATAAAGACAACAACGCTACTGACAAAGGCAAACCTTTCACACTCTAGACTGGCAAAGTTTATCGAAAACCTGACAGGTGCTGGTCTGATAAGCAAAATAGAATATGATGGAAAAAATGTCTTTGTGATAACTCCTAGAGGAAGACAGTATCTAGAGTCATACAAGCAATTTTCTGATATAGCAGAAACTTTTGGATTAGAAATTTAGAAAAATTACTTTTTTGATTTGCGATTTTTATTGAGGTCACGACGTGCCTTTCTGTCCTTCATTGCGCTGTAAATTATTACAAGAACTGCCCCGCCAAGCATCGTATAAAACATCACAATAACAGGCGGATCTCTTGTTACTGCTATGCCCATACCTGCAATCAAAAACATCAGGACCATTATCAGGTACTTATCCATGTGAGACCAAGATCACAAAATAATATATCTTTTTGAAAACGGTTGAATGGAAGTGTCAAAAATACTAGAATTGATTGGTTTTGGGCTGATTGGAGGAACGATTTATGCCTTTTTGGGATTGATACCACAAAAGGATCCTTTGGGATGGCCAGTCTTTTGGGGCTGTGCTGCAGGAGCACTTGCAATTATTATTTATCGTAAAAAGAAGCGAAAAAACTAGCGTCACTATTTTCTTTTTAAATTGTTTGTTTGGTTTTTCTGATCAAAATCTGATCAACCGACAGATCTATAAAGGAGCATTTTGTGTATTAACGAGAGGGCATATGAGCGAGGCAGGAGTCTGGTGGAAAGGACTAAAGGAGCTTGAAGTTGACATAGAAACCCTCGACGATAATAAAAAATAGATTTTTGATTTTACAATTTTTGGTAAAGCCTCGAACGGGGTTTGAACCCGTGGCCTAACGCTTACGAGGCGTTCGCTCTACCAGGCTGAGCTATCGAGGCACGCATCGGTTCCTATTAGAGTTTATAAAAAGCCTTTCTGGTTTGGTTTCAGTGAAAATATCTATCTCCGGTATTAGGGGAATTTTCGGAAATGATTTTACACAAAAAGATGTTTTAAAATTCTGCAACAGTTTTACTGTGCTTGGAAAATCAAAAAAATGTGTGATTGGCACAGACACAAGGCCATCTTGTCATATAGTAAAAGAGACTGCATCTGCTGCTCTGATGCAGTGTGGTATCGATGTATTTGACCTTGGGATGGTTCCAACACCTGTTGTGTTTAGAGAATCAAGAAAATACGGCGCTGGAATAGTTGTAACAGCATCACACAATCCTATAGAATGGAATGGTCTCAAGTTTACTGTTGATGGAAGAGGAATAAATGAAGATGAGCTGAAATTGGTTGCAAGTGATCAAATCACATCAAAGACAAAAATTGGAACTGAAAACTTGATTGGTTCAAGCTATGTTGATGATGCTGCTAAATTAATTGGAAAGGCAAGCGGAAAACCAAAGATAACAATAGACATTGGAGGAGGTGCTGCAAGAGATGTTGCATCATTGCTTTTAAAAAAATTAGGCTGTAATGTAAAAACCATAAACGACAACATTAGCAAGTCTACCCGTGGACCTGACCCAACCACAGATAATCTGAATACGCTCATAGCAAATACAGGCAGCAAAGACATTGGGTTTGCCTTTGATTTGGATGCTGACAGGCTTGTTGTTGTATATGGTGGAAAAAAACAGTCGTCTGATGTAACCTTGGGACTAGGAGTCGCAAAGGCACTAGAGCTTGGATACAAGAGATTTGTTTTCAGCATAGACACTAGCGTTTCGATTGAAAAGTTTGTCAAGCAAAACGGCGGAGCTGTCCAGAGATCAAAGGTCGGCGAGGCAAATGTCGTTAATCTGATGCTAAAGACAAATGCTCAAGCAGGTGGCGAAGGCAGCAGTGCTGGATTTATCTTGCCAGAGTTTAATTTTTGCAGAGATGGGCTGCTAACTAGTGGTTTTATTGCATCAATGCTTGGAACTCCTGCCTTTAATGAGATATTAAAGTTCATGTCAAACTATTATCAAAGTAGAGACAAGATTACAATCAGAGCCGATCTGCACGACAAGACAATAGCAAAACTCTATGAAAACGTCAAAGGAAGGTTCAGTGAAATTGTTACAATGGATGGCGTGAAGGTAATAGTTGATGAAGACAGTTGGGTATTGGTAAGAAAATCAAACACCGAAGACATTATCAGAATTTCATCAGAATCAAACAACTTGAAAAGGGCGCAGGAGATAAAAAATGAGGTTTTGGATTTGGTGAAAAAAAGTCATGAGCAGATTAAATGAGGAAAAAATAATAAGAATTTTTCAAAGACATCTTAACAAAAACTTTGTTTCTGAAGACGTAGAGACATTCAAAATAGGCACGATGCAATGTGTTGTCAAGCTTGACACACTTGTTGAGAGCACCGACATTCCACCCAAAATAAAATTGCAAGACGTTGCAAGAAAAAGCATCGTTGCATGTGTTAGTGACTTTGCGGCAAAAGGAGCCAAGCCACTTTATGGGATAATATCTGTGACAATTCCAAGAAAGTTTTCAAAATCAAAAATACAAAATCTGGCTAAAGGATTTGGCCTTGCATCAAAAGAGTTTAGTATCAAAATACTTGGCGGAGATACAAACGAAGGAAATGAATTAGTGGTTCAGGTCTTTCTTGTGGGCATGGCTGATAGTATAGTTACACGCAATGCAGCAAGAACAAATGATGTTATAATAACTAGCGGTCCCTTTGGATATTCTGCTGCAGGCCTCAAGATACTGCTTGAGAGCAAAAAATCAGATAGTGTGTTTTCAAAAAAAGCCACAGGTACAGTGTTCAAGCCAAGACCAAGACTACAGTTTGGGCTGCAAAGCCGCAGTTATTTTACATCGGTCATGGACTCTAGCGATGGTCTTTCTACCACACTTTATGAAATGGCAAGGCAGAGTAGAAAAAAATTTGTCATAACAAACCTTCCAGCAAACTCTGATATTTTTGAGTTTGCAAGAAAAAATAGACTAGATCCTTTAGACTTGATTTTTAATGGCGGCGAAGAATATGAAATTGTGGCAACTGTCAACCCTGCAAAGCTGCAAAGACTAAAAAATAATGCTAAAAGACAGAAAATCCCACTTTTTGAGATAGGATTTGTTGCTTCTGGTAATGGAGTAGAATACTGGCATGGTAACAAGATGTTAAGAATAGAAAATCGTGGTTGGATGCATTTTTCAAACTAGTGTTAATCTGAGCTTGGGAAATCTTTATCAGTTTTAGTGAATTGTTTATACCATGGAAGTTCAAAGGGCAGCTCAAAGACTTTTGCAACTTAGTCCGTCTGTAAGAGTAGTAACTATTTGCAACAATGATGGAAAACCAATCTTCTCTGCACATGCCAGAAAAGTGAAAAACCTTCTCTCAAGAAAAGAGAGTAGATCTTCTTTGCAATCTGCAGCAAGAGCTTGGAAGACAAGAAGAGGTCTACAAAGAAAGCTTGGGCCATGCAAATATGTACTGGCTGAATATGGAAAAGTAAAAAGAATTGTCATGCCTGCGGGAAAAAATCACTTGTTGTATGTGACCACCACACCAGCTTATGATCACAACAAGGTGATTAGAAAAGCGCGCTCTTTTCGATAAGCGCTAACCCCATTATTTTTTAGTAATGACTCTTAATGATGCTCTACTGAGCATTTGATGTTTTATTGTATTTGGTCAGAGCTTTCTTCTTCCAGTTCCTCTACCTGAACTGACCCACATTCCTTTTGTGGATGTAGTTGACGTACTTGCAATGTCACCAAACTTGATCTTTGCAGTTCCGCGTCCCATCGTGATATACTTGTCTTTAGCTGCTTGCTTTTGTGCGTCTTGATGTTCTTTGAATGCAGGACCTGTCCAGTTGTCTTTCTCTTTTTCTGATACACGTCTTGTAGTTCCTCTGCCTCCAACACGTATGATTCCCATTTTGTTTAACCTGTAATGTAATAGGCGTCCATCTTCTTAATAAAAATTTGATGTGTGACTTTGTAATTTGATATTTAATTTCATACCATAAATCAAAATTTGTGTGGCTCGAATAGATCCCAAACTAATGTTTTTTAAACCCATCAAAGCGTGGGTTAACATTGTCAGAATCAGAGTCAAAAATTGATGAAATGGATGAAACCTTAGATGAAGAAGAGCTCGACGAAGAAGCTCAAGAAGTTGAAATAAAATCAAAGAAAAAAAAATCAAAAGAAGATGACACTTCTGGCAAAGAAAAATGGGGCATTGCACACATTTTCAGTAGCTATAACAATACCATTATTCACATGACTGACCTGACCGGTGCAGAGACCATAGCACTCAGCTCAGGCGGAGTCCATGTCAATGCAGACAGATACGAGTCTTCACCTTTTGCTGCAATGAAGGCTGCAAATGCTGTAGTCGAGTCTGCTAAAAACAAAGGGTTTACAGGTTTTCATATACGAGTAAGAGCAGTTGGCGGCGTTGGTTCTAGAGTTCCAGGACCAGGTGCTCAGGCTGCAATAAGGGCCCTTGCACGTGGCGGCTTTAAGATTGGACGAATTGATGATGTCACACCAATTCCGCATGATACCACAAGAAAGAAGGGCGGAAAGCGCGGAAGAAGAGTCTAGGTTTCTTCTACTAGTTTTAATTTAACATTACAGCCACGAGATTCAAAAAAATCAGACATAAATCTTGAAAACTTTTCCTCAGATTTCTGTCCTTTTGACTTTTTTATCATATCTGCAAACCTTTCGTTAATGCAAAAAAGAAGATTTGGTCTCAACCAGATCTTGAAAAAAGTCCATCCAAAGCGAGACATTGGGTTACTCAGTTGATAACCTCCTGCAACCTTGCAGAGGTTTTGAAGCTCATCTAGTGCCTTTGTAATGCATTCTTTTTCTTGATCATAGTTGATGGCACTAATCTCTAGAACTGTTTTCATGGCTCGGCATCATTGCTTGGTTGAGTTGACTTGCTTAGCTTATCAGATAGCGAGACAAACTTGCCGTCCTGTTCAATGTTGATTTTAGTTTCTAGTCTGACGTTTACTCCAACAGCTCGAAACAATGTCAAAAGCTTGCCGCCATCAAGTGTTTCATTTATTTCGCCAGAGGATATTAGTTCTGCAAGTTTCCCAATTACAAATTTTGCCTGACTTGGAAACTGAGTCTCTGCGTTTTCTAGAACCTCAAGGCCACGATAGCCAAGCTGCTTTACAACTATATCACGCGGTAAGGGCTTGCTCTTTTTTTTCTCTTCAAGTGATGATTTTAGCTCTTCTTGTTTTTTCTTGTATGAAATGTTTTTTTGCATTTCTGCCAAGCGTTTTTGTTTTAGTGCCTCAAGATCCTTGTCCTCTTCGCTCATCCCTTTATCACGCCTATTGGTACAAGCTTTGCAACCTTTGTTGCAATGCCCAACTCATGTGATACATTGACTACTGCATCAACATCCTTGTATGCCTGAGGAGTTTCTTCTACAACGCCGTCTCTTGTCAGCGATTTGATAAATATGCCCTTGTCTGCAAGTGATTTTTTTACCTGCTCTTCTGTATAATCTCGTCTTGCCTTTGAGCGGGACATCATGCGTCCTGCACCATGTGCTGTTGAGCCAAAACTAAGGTTCATCGAGTTTTCTTTGCCCAAAAGAATCCAGCTTGAAGTTCCCATCGAACCTGGAATAAGAACAGGCTGGCCAATATCGCGATAGCTTTTTGGAACTTCTTCACGGTTTGCAGGAAATGCTCTTGTTGCGCCCTTGCGATGAACTACCACAGACTTTAGTTGGCCGTCGATTTTGTGTTTTTCAACCTTGGCAATATTATGAGCCACATCATAGACTAGTTTCATGTCAAGATCTGATTCTGATTTTTTGAATACACGTTCAAATGATTTTCGTGTCCAGTGGGTAATCATCTGTCTGTTGCTCCATGCAAAGTTAAGTGCTGCAAACATTGCAGTCCTGTAAGATTCACCCTCTTCTGAGTTGTTTGGCACGCATGCAAGTTCCCTATCTGCCAAGGTTATGTTGTATTTTCTTTGTGCCTGCTCTGATATTCTAAGATAGTCGCTGCAGACCTGATGACCAAAGCCTCGCGAGCCACAATGAATTAAAATTGTTACAGAATTTTTTGTAATTCCCATTTTTTTTGCTGCATCTTCATCAAAAATTTCTGCCACCTTTTGCACTTCAAGAAAATGGTTTCCGGAACCAAGGCTACCAAGCTGTGGCATGCCACGCTTGCGTGCTTTATCAGAAACTTTGTTTGGGTTTGCATTTTTTATCTGGCCGTTTTCTTCACATACTTCTGCATCGTTTTCAGAGCCGTATCCGTTATCAATTGCCCAGTTGACACCTCTAACTAGAACCTCGTCAAGCTGGGAATTGTTTAGTTTGACTGCACCCTTTGAGCCAACACCAGATGGTATCGAGTTGAAAAGGTCTGTTACTAGATCCTTTAGTCTTGGCCTTACATCCTGCTCTGTCAGATTGGTACGCAACAGTCTTACTCCGCAGTTGATATCATAGCCAACCCCACCTGGTGAAATCATTCCCTCTTCTGCATCCATTGCAGCAACACCCCCAACAGGAAAGCCATAGCCCTCATGACCATCAGGCAACACTACTGCGTGACCCTGAATTCCCGGCAGAGTTGAGACGTTAATTGCCTGAGATATTGTTCTGTCTGTCATCATTTTTTCTAAAAGCTTGTCATCTGCGTATATGGTAACAGGCACTCTCATGCCGCGAGACTTGTCTAACTCTATTCTATACACCATGTTGCTTACTTTTTTTGGAGATAATTGCGACATCAAGATCGAATAGAGAAAAGCCGCACACAATTTAAATCATAATTTTGTTACAGACTGGTTTTTTCTAAAAACTAAACAATTAGTTTAAAATGAATGGAATTTTCTTATTTTGTTGTAAAATGAAAAAGGCGATTGTTTTAGGCGGTTCTAGAGGTATTGGAAAAGCCATTGCAAACTCGCTAAAATCAATCAGATGTGATGTAACTGCCACGTCAAAAAAGGAACTTGACACATCAAATTTAGATAGCGTGAAAAAATTTGTGCAAAAAAACAAGGAAACCGACATTTTAGTACTGAACACTGGTGGGCCACCTGCAAAGGAATTCGGTTCAGTCACTATAGGTGATTGGCAGAAATATCACAACCAGTTATTTGTGGGATTTTGTGTTCTCTTGCAAAACATCAAGATAAAAAACAGTGGATATGTTTTTTTGATAAGCTCAAGTGTGGTAAAAGAGCCAAACCCAAGGCTTGTGCTTTCAGGTGCATATAGATCTGCCTTTAGTAGTGTTTTCAAGCTGCTAAGCAAACAATTTGCTTCAAGAGATATCAGCTGTATCAACATAGCACCTGGTCTCATTGATACTGATAGGATACATGAGCTAATCCAAAACGCTGATGAGATCAAAAAAACTCTGCCAATGAAAAGGTTTGGCAAGCCAGAAGAGATTGGAGATTTTGTTAAAGCAATAGTTGAAAACAACATCAAGTATCTTTCTGGTGTTGTGATAAATTTTGATGGCGCATCCTCAAGCTATACTCTATAAGACATAGATTTATTTTCGATATAAAAAAAGAATCAGTGTTGTCAATTCTACCTATAGACAGTGGCCGCTATGGCACAAAAGAGATGGTAGAAATTTTCAGAGAGCAAAACAAAATAGATTATCAGCTTGAGATAGAAGGAGCTGCTGCTTTAGCGCAAAGTGAGATAGGAATGATTCCAAAAGGTGTGGGAAAAAACATCTTCATGGCATCCAAATCTGGCAAGATAACTGCAAAAAGAATCAAGCAGCTAGAGGCAAAAAGCGATCATGATACAGCCGCACTAGTAGAGGCGCTAAGTGAAAAATGCAAGCCCGTGGCAAAACCCTGGGTTCACTATGGCCTCACAAGCAATGATCTAGTTGATACAAGTACATCGATGCAGATGCGCGATGCATTAGCTATAATCCAGCCAAAGGTTGCAAAACTTGCCCTGCTTTTATCAAAGATGGCAATAAAATACAAAAATGTTCCTGCAGTTGGCAGGACACATGGGCAGCATGCGAGTATTATTTCATTTGGTTTAAAATTTGCAAACTGGGCAGCCGAGATGGCAAAGCACATTGAAAGAATTGAGGAAATCAAAAAACGCGTCTTGCTTTGCAAGACACTTGGCGTTGTTGGAACTGGTTCTCTTATGGGTGCAAAGGCACTTGAGGTTCAAAAAAGAGTTGCAAAGAAATTATCATTGTATCCTGCAGAAGTTACAACTCAAATCATCCCAAGGGAAAGATATGCAGAATACGTATTTTCTCTTGCACTTTTGGGCTCGACACTTGAAAAAATTGCAGTAGAGATTCGCAACCTGCAGCGAACAGAGATTGGCGAAGTAGCTGAATATTTCAAGGAAGGACAGATGGGAAGCAGCGCAGTGCCTGTAAAAAGAAATCCTACAAAAAGCGAGCGAATCACTTCACTATCAAAGCTGTTGCGCAGCCAAGTACACATATCATTTGAAAACATACCACACTGGCATGAAAGGGACCTTTCAAATTCTGCAAACGAGCGATTTACCATACCAATGTGCTCTATTTTGCTAGATGAGATGCTTGAAGCCATGATCAAAATAATTCAGACTTTACATGTAGATGCAAAAAAAATTAGAGAAAATCTCTATGTAACAAAGGGGCAAATCTTTTCAGAGTTTTTGCTCAAGGCATTACTCAACAAAGGCATACCTAGGTTCAAGGCATATAGGGCAGTTCAAAAGGTTGCATTTTTAGCACATGACAAGCAAATGGATTTTATCGATGCTGTAAGAAATGACAAGTTCATCTCGTCTGCTTTGAGCAAAAAAGAGATAGAATCAATATTTGTTCCAGAGAATCACTTTGGTGCGTCTTTGATGATAATTAATAATGTAAACAATACTGTTCAGAAAACTGTCAAAAAATTCATCTAGACTTTATTAGCGCCTTGTGGATTTGTGAGCCGTACTGTAGTGCTTTTTTTCTCTTGTTTGCAGATTTCTCAGGCACGCCAATATCTAGTGCAAGTTTTCTGACTATGTGTTTTCTTATCATGTCATCTGAGTCTTTAATTTTTTCAGAAACTGGAATCTTTTTTGCATAGTTGATAAAGTCTTGGTTTAGAAATGGCTGAAGGATTTTTACACCAAATTCAGCTGATACTTCATTTACTGCTTTCATCATGTTTAACTCGTTTTCAATTTTTTTATCCATTAGTTCAGTAACAGCTTTGTTTCCTTCCTTGACTGCATCTCTGTATCCGTTATATCCACAAAATAGCTCATCAATTCCATTTGCAGTTGCCACAGTATCAAGATTCAGGCTTTTTGCTAGTTTTGACACATGGTAAAATGCGATACAGTTTTCATTCCATGACAGATTATTTGTCTTTATTTTCTGTCTTATTTTTTGTGAAATATCAGTAAAGTCATCTTGAGTGATTTCAAGGATTTTATGCGGCAGATTGAGAAGCTTTGAAATCTTTTTTGAAAATAAAATATCATGAGAATCGGTAAAACCAATTGTAAGTAGTGTTATATCATATCCAAGATCTGAACAGATTTTTGCTAATAATGAGCTGTCAACTCCGCCAGAAAATGCGATTCCAAACTTTTTTGGAACTGTGTTTTTTATTGTGTTTTTCATCTCTGGCAGCATCCGGTCCACACTCACTGTAAAAATCGTGGAATTTTCTTAACTATATACGATATTGAGATTTTTCCAGGACCGGTAGTTATCAAGACAAGCGAGGCAGCAAGAAGTATTACTGCAAGTGCAGCACCGTTTGGTTCCACAAAAGTTGATAGCTTGTCTATGTAAAATATTACACCAAGCATCACAGTAGAGAGAATCGATGCTGAAATTCTAGTCAGTGTGCCAGCTATTACCAAAATTCCTGGAACAAATTCCTGCAAAGCATAAAGAAACTGCAGCTCTGCTGGAAGACCCATCTGCTGCAGATAAGGTACAACGCTAGGATCAAACTTGAGAAATCCAGCAGCGATAAAGATTGCACCAATTGCCAATCGCAATCCAAAAATAGATATGTCAACAAACTTGCTAGGATGTATTTCTGTATCTGCCAAGACATGTTGCTTTTTAATGATCTTCAATTACAGTGTTACTAAATTGTTTGCACTCAAACTAGATATAAGAATGAAGTTCTTTCTGATTTAAAAATTGAGTTGCGGAGTGCGTGGAGTATAGTTTGGATCATCAGATAATTTTTCAATTAGCTTTAAAACATCATCAATTATCTCGTGAGGTTCAAGGTGTGGTTCTGTACTTATCAACAGCAATGAATCTCTTGAGCAAGGAAGGGTGATGCGATTAACTTTGGTGTATTTTGTCATCGAGTAAATTGGCTCACCAATAAATTCCGAATATTGTTGCCTAATTTTCCATCTCATATATGCATGTATGATGGAATTGTTGCTTTGTTCTGTATCAAGCAGCCTTTTTGTTCCTTCTCTCATCTTTTCAAATAATTTTCCTGATGTGGTGTTGTATACACCAGCGTATCTTACCTTATCATTGAGTTTTAGTATTTCACTACATAGTTTGTTAAAATCCAATTTAGGTTATTCTATCTTTTAATTATTAAAGTTGATCGAAGAATAAAACCAAAAATCGTATAGCTACAGGTGTAGGAACCTTCGTGCCCATTTTAGTCAGAACCAAGATACGAAGCTTAACCTATTAATTTGACATTCAAGTTGTTTTGTCATGGGATTAGCAAAGATATCAGATGAACAGATAAAAGAAAAACTAAAAGAATTGCAGGGCTGGCAACTAGTAAACGGCAAGCTTCACAAAGAGTTCCAGTTCAAAGACTTTAACCAAGCATTTGGCTTTATGACAAAGGCTGCAATGCATGCAGAAAAGATGGACCACCATCCTGAATGGTTCAATGTGTACAACAAGCTAAAAGTAGATTTGATGACTCATGATGCAGGTGGAATTACAGAAAATGATATCAAGCTTGCAAAAATTCTAAATTCGCTTTAGACAATTTAATATACAGAATAAGGCAAGTTTTGCAAAATGGCTACAAAACCCCAAGTTTTAGATTCAGATTTCAAGTATATTGACAAAAAAGGAAACCTGCTAAAGAGCAGGACAGAGCTTGCCATTGCACAAATGCTCTCATTTCTAAAGCAAGACTACCAATACGGCCACAAAATAACACTAAACAACATGAAAACAGTACTTGTTGATTTTAAGACTCAGCAGGGACTAATTGAGGTAATTGATAGTGATGAAGACATTACAAAATACAAGATGATCAAAGAGCAGATGCCTGATACCAAAATTATGGCAATAGGGCACCCAAAGTATGCAGGACAGCTAAAAGAGCTAGATGAGATAATGTTCTATGACGCAAAGGATCCTCAGACAGGCTCTATCTTCTTAGAGGATCCATCATTTGCACTAGACTTTGCACATATTTTACCGCTAGTTGAAAAGTGTTCTATTTTGCATGGACACACATCATCTGTGATGATTGAATTTGTAGGACAAATGAAAAATAATCTACTAATTGATTTTGGCGAAGCAAAAAGAATTATCAAAAATGCAATCACAATACTAGACCACAAGTTCTTTATCAATAGAAAATATCTAAAAAACGAAGACAGTTCACACTATCAGATTGCATTTGAAGGACCAAAGGGAATGTTTGATCTTCAAGTCCCAAAAGATACTACATATCTTTTAGAAGGCGAAGCTACAGTTGAAAATCTTTCAACTGAAATAATTAAAATTCTAGCACCAAAGTTGCCATCAAACATTGAGGCAGTAGGGGTTTACATATACGAAGGATACAACAAAGGTGCGCATATTATATCCAACATTGCAAAACCATAGACGATGGAACCAAAGATCCAAGAAACTGCTTGGAATCCAGAGCTAGAACTAAAAATCATAAAACAGTGGCAGGAAAATCATCTCTACGATTTTAGCCCCAAAGAGAAAAATTTTGTAATAGATACACCCCCACCATATCCTTCTGGAAGGCCCTGGCACATAGGGGCTGCAGCACATTACTCCCAAATTGACATGATTGCCCGCACAGCCAGAATGGCAGGAAAAAATGTCTACTTTCCAATAGGAATTGACAGAAACGGCCTCCCAGTCGAGCTTTACACTGAAAAAAAGTACAACATTAGAATGCGTGAAACTGAACGTGGCAAGTTCTTGGAGCTCTGCAGAGAAGCACTTGATGAGCTTGAAGCAGAGATGATTCAGATAATGAAAAGCCTTGGAATAAGCTCTGATTTTGCAAATTACTACAGAACCGATTCAGAAGAGTACAGGGCATTTACACAATCTACATTTATCGAGTTGTGGAAAAAAAATCTCGTTTATCTTGCAAATAGACCAAATAACTACGACTGGGTTTCAGGAACCACAATAGCTGATGCTGAGATAAACTATGTTGATCTGCAAACAAAGCTAGTCTACATGAAATTTACAATTAAAGATTATAAAGATACAGTTATCATTGCAAGTACAAGGCCTGAGCTATTGTGTTCATGTCAGACAGTTATTGTAAATCCTGATGATACTAGATATGCAAAGATTGTTGGCAAAAAAATAACAATACCTATTTTCAATAGAGATGTTACAGTAAGGACTCACCCATCTGCACAGATGGAGTTTGGTTCTGGTGTCGTGATGGTTTGTAGCTATGGCGATCAAAACGATGTTGCTCTGTTTAGAGAACTAAACCTAGAAGAAATAGTCGCAATCGGATTAGATGGGAGGATGACAAATGCTGCAGAAAAATATGAGGGCCTCAAGGTAAAGCAGGCTAGAGAAAAAATTATCGAGGATCTAAAAAATGGTGGCTTTGTTGAAAAAATAGAAGACATTGTGCATCGAACGCCTGTCTCTGAGCGAAGCAAAAACCCAATTGAAATTATACCGATGGAAGAGTATTACCTAAAACAAAAAGAGTCTGTTGAAAAAATCAGAAAACTTGGATCGCAAATTACATTCTATCCTGATATGCACAAGCAAATTTTGATGAACTGGCTTAATTCCATAACAATTGACTGGCCGATTTCAAGACGTAGATTTTATGGGACAGAAATTCCAATATGGTACTGCAAAAAGTGTTCAGAGTCCCATGTGCCACCGCCTGGAAAATATTACAAGCCGTGGAAAGACAAGGCTCCATTTTCTAAATGCCAAAAGTGTGGAAATTCTGAGTTTGTAGGCGAGGAGCGGACATTCGATACATGGATGGATTCAAGCATATCACCTCTTTTTGTAGCAAAATATCAAAAAGATGAGGGTTTTTTCAAAAAGACCTACCCAGCCACAATTCGCCCTCAGGCAAAGGATATCGTGCGAACATGGCTATACTATACCATTTTGCGCTGCGAGCAACTTACAGGAAAAACTCCGTGGTCAGAGGCCTGGATTATGGGTTATGGTCTTGATGAAAAGGGAATGAAGATGAGCAAAAGTAAGGGAAATGCAATAGATCCGTTGCCTGTCATTCAAACGTTTGGGGCAGACACTTTTAGATTTTGGAGTGCAAGTGAGATTAATCATGGTTATGACTTTAGATGCTCTGAGCAAAAAATTGAGTCAACAAAAAAGTTTCTAAGCAAACTATGGAACGTTGCAAGATTTCTATCTAGTTTTGAAGTGATAAATTCTGGAAATCCAACTACTGCCGATAGGTGGATACTGTCGGAGCTAAATAAGCTGGTAGTAGAATGTAAAAAAGGATATGCGGAATATAATTTCTTTATTCCATCAACTACGATAAGAGAATTCACATGGAATCTTTTTGCTGCACACTATATCGAGATGGTAAAGGCAAGGGCATATGGTCTTGGTTTTTCAGATGATGAAAAGAAAGGAGCAGTATACACACTGCACAAAGTATTGTCTACTGTTTTGAAGCTGTTAGCACCAATAACGCCATTTATCTCAGATTATTTGTGGCAGCAACTCTACTCAGAGAGTAGCATACACGAAGAGCTGCAGACAGAGCCAGAGTCTTTAGAAGACCTGAGCAAATTTACAAAGGAAGTTGTCGAGTTTAACTCCAAAGTGTGGAATGAAAAAAAGAACAAGGGCCTTTCATTAAAGGATTCAATTCCAATTGCAGTGCCATCAAGTCTGGAATCATTCAAAAAAGATTTGCAAGCAATGCATAATCTAAAATAATTTACATTAGCAAAATTAGAATAAAGTTAGAAAGTTTGTTTTGGTTATCGTCTAGCTAGTCTTTTTGCTTTGATAAAGTTCCAAAGCTTTTTTGTCATTTGGCTTGGGACAACGTTTGCTCTTCCAAAAACTTGCTCAAGGGTTTCTTTTCTTCCCGCAAAACTAATTGCATAGCCGCCAAATGGCTTTTTCTTTTTTGAGCTTCGTGATGATTTTCGTGATGATTTTCGTGATTTGCTCTTTGATTTTCTTCTTGATGCCAAGATTCCTTAGTTTGCAAAAATGGCCTATTTTATCATATTGATGAAAAACTTGTGCATTGACACATCGTTGGTCAGCTCTGGATGAAATACTGTTGCTAAAATATTTTTTTGTTTTACAGCAACAATTTTTTCATTAAGTTTTGAAACTACCTCTACATTTTTTCCAACTTCCAAAATTGATGGTGCTCTTATGAAAACTCCTTTGAACTTTGGAATTTTAATTGAGTCCATTGAGATGTCAGCTTCAAATGAATCTCGCTGTCTTCCAAATGAATTTCTTTCCACCTTGACATCAAGCAGGTCAAGCAGTGGCTGCTCTGTCTTGCCAACAATTCTGTCCTTTGCCTCTTTTGCTAAAAGTATCAGTCCTGCACAGATTCCCATTGCAGGCATTCCTGATTCGATTTTTTCTTTGATTTTTTTTAGCGAACCGTTAACTAGCGATAGCTGTCCTATTGTGGTGCTCTCGCCACCAGGAAGTATGATTCCATCCAGATTTGCTATTTGATCAGGTGTCTTTACAGTACTTACTGTTCCTTTTATCCCAAGCTCATCAAGTGCAGTTTTTGTTGCAACAAGGTTTTCCTCAACGTCTCCTTGTACTGCAAAAACTCCAATGTTTAGACTCATGCTGTACTTCCACGTTCTTGCATGCGAAGCTCCAAGTTGTGGACATCAAGGCCAAGCATAGACTGTCTTTCATCAATCATCTTTTGTGCTTCCATTACTTTGTCAGGATCTTCCCAGAATGTTGTAGCCAAGACTACAGCACGTGCACGCTCCTTTGCGTCTTCTGCCTTGAAAATTCCAGAGCCGATAAATATTCCGTCACAGCCAAGTGACATTAGATATGCAGCATCTGCAGGTGTCGATATGCCACCTGCTGCAAAGTTTACAACAGGCAGTCTTCCAATCCTTGCAGTATCTTCTACCAAATCATATGATACTTTGAATTCTCTTGCCATTCTCACCAAATCTTGGTTGTCTTTAGAATCATAAACTGACTTGATGGTACGAAGCTCGTCGTTTAGTTTTTTGATATGAATTACAGCTTCGGCAACATTTCCAGTACCTGGCTCGCCTTTTGTTCTAATCATTGCAGCACCTTCCTCTATTCTTCGTAGTGCTTCTGCAAGTGAGCGTGCACCATTTACAAAAGGTGTTGTAAAGTCCCACTTCCAGATGTGATGAGCCTCATCAGCAGGAGTTAGAACCTCTGACTCGTCAATCATGTCAACGTCTGCAGATTCTAGTACTTTGGCCTCATAGACATGACCAATTCTGCATTTTGCCATGACAGGAATTGTTACAGCATCCATGATGTCCTGAATTACTCTAATGCTTGCAGTTCTTGCAACACCTCCTGCCTTTCTAACATCAGATGGCAGCTTGTCTAAAACCATGACAGATACTGCACCTGCCTCTTCAGCTATCTGTGCCTGCTCTACTGTTGTAACATCCATTACAACACCATTTTTTAGCATATGTGCAAATCCGCGCTTTAGTATAGATGTACCTCGTGAGAGTGGTTTTGATTCTAAATTCTCACGCACTATACCCTTTGCGTTTGATATATCACCAGAAAGTGGAATCATACTGTAAAAGCATTGAATCGATATTTATTCTATAGTAAAGATTTCTCATAATAAGAGAAAAAGATGAAACCAAAACATGTTGAGATTCTCAAGCTAAACAAGATTATCATGATTGGAGCTATTGTTGGAATTACAATTTCAGCAATTTCTGCACAATCATTTGCAGATGAAGATGACTATCTTCTTACCACATATACTGTGATCGTAGAGTATACAGGATTTTTGTCTACACTTTTTTTATTATTTTATCTTGATAATCGAAAAAACAAAGCCACGTTTAGAGCTGATCTTGTTAAGTTTTTTTCCTCGATTGGGATAAGCGAAGTGATCTATGTTGTGGTAAGATGGCTTGTATCATACTATCTTTTGACCTTAAACTATGATCCAAGTATTGCTACACTTGTCTCACAGCTAGTTGGCTGGGCAATCTTTATGATTGCCGTAAATGTTGTTGCAAAAAAGCTAAGACTGTACAAAAACTAGTTGCTGTTTTGTATATCGCTGATTATTTGATCAAGCTCTAATTCGACCATCGTTATAATTGGCGGAATAAACTGCGAGGTAGCATTTTGTTCTGGCCAGTGTATCTGCTTTGTTTGCTCGTTTAGTGTTACTTTGAGTGAGGATTTTTTGTACTGGGTAATATCATCGCCAACAGGAAATGATTCTGATGGGATTGCCATAAACCCAGTTTCTTTTATCAGTGCAGTTAGTTTTCGTATCTTTTCTTCTCCTATAGTTGAACGCTTGTCTGGTTGCGAGCTCCCTTTTTCTATTACAGTATAGCGAACTATCCCGTCATCTTTTATTACAAGGATCTCTGTCTTTTGAGATTTGGTTTCTTCAGTAACACCAAATGAAATTTTTTGTAGCTGGTGTTTTGTATATTCAAGCTCGATTTTATCAGTTGGAACAACGGCAGAAAACGGTATGTCAGGTTTTGTGATCATTGGCACTGCAATCAAGATTGCCAAAATTACTGGTATTGCACCAGCAATTATCAAAACAGGTTTTACCATTCTCTATTGATCAATATGCAATTGCACATAAATTGTTGCAAAAATAACTTAAAATTCAAGCAATTTTTCTTCTTAGTTGTGGGGTCGTAGCCTAGCCTGGTAGGGCGACAGTGTCTACGTTTAGATCACCGCTAAGGGCTCCAGAGGTTAAACTAAGCTACTGATGACAAGATGATGTGAGTTTGGAGCTGTAGTGACCCGTAGGTCGCCGGTTCGATTCCGGTCGGCCCCACGTAAGTTTTTAGGCTATTTTACACGTGTTCTCAAGACGTTTAGTGCAGCTCCTGCACGGAACCACTCTATCTGGGATTTGTTGTATGAATGATTAAGCAAGATTTCCTCTTTTCCGTCTTGATGATAAATGATACACTTTACTGGCTTTCCTTGCTCAAGGCTTGCAAGTCCAACAATGCTAATTTTATCAGATTCTTCGATCTTGTCATAATCTTTTGGATTTGCAAATGTCAGTGCTAGTATTCCTTGTTTTTTTAGATTTGTTTCATGTATTCTTGCAAGGCTTTTTGCAATAACTGCTGCACATCCAAGATATCGTGGTGTCATTGCAGCATGTTCGCGGCTACTTCCCTCACCATAGTTATCGCCGCCAACTATAGCCCATCTTATCTCGTTTTGTTTGTACCGTCTTGCGATTTGCGGGAATGGTTCTATCTTGTTGTTTAGTATATTTTTACCCTTTCCAACCTCGTCGTTGAATGCATTTACAGCGCCTAAAAGGAGGTTGTCACTTATCTTATCAAGATGTCCCCTATAGGTCAGCCATGCACCTGCAGGAGAGATGTGATCTGTTGTACATTTTCCCTTTGTCTTTGCTATGACTACAAGTTTTTCCAAGTCTTTTCCATCCCATTTTGAAAATGGTTCTAGTTTTTGCAATCTGTTGCTTTCCTTGTCGATTATTACCTGAACACTTTCTAGATTTTGTGACGGTGGAACATAGCCATTTCTTGCATTGTAAAATCCCTTGCTTGGAACATCAGGAGCTATCTCTGGCGGCTCTAGCTTGAATTTACCGCTTGGAGCATCTAGTGAATCTTTTAGTGGATTAAACGAAAGACTTCCACCTAGTGCAAGTGCAATTACTAGCTCTGGACTTCCAATAAAGTTCATTGTTTCTCTTTTTCCGTCGTTTCGTCCAGGAAAGTTTCGATTAAATGATGTGACTATGGTATTTGGTTCTCCTTTTTTTAGCTCAGGCCTACTCCACTGTCCGATGCATGGACCACATGCATTTGCAAGAACTGTAGCACCAATTGCTTTTAGTGAGTCTATCTGTCCGTCTCGCTCTATTGTTGCACGAATTTGTTCAGAGCCTGGTGTGACAAGCAACGGTACTTTGGATTTTAGTCCTTTAGCTGCTGCTTGCTGTGCGACACTTGCTGCACGAGACATATCCTCGTATGAAGAGTTTGTGCAGCTACCAATGAGTGCGACTGATATTTTGTCAAGATACGAATTTTTCTTTACATCATCAGCCAAGCGTGATATTGGTCTTGCAAGGTCAGGTGTGTGAGGCCCTACCACGTATGGCTCCAGTGTTGAAAGATCAATTCTAATTATTTTATCAAAATATTTTTCTGGATTTTGTTCTATTTCAGGATCTGGTACTAAAAGCTCACGGTACTTGTTTGCAATCTCAGCAATTTTTTCACGATTCGTTGTTTTTAGATATTTTTCCATTCTCTCATCATATGAAAAAATCGAACATGTCGCGCCAATCTCGGCACCCATGTTTGTTATGGTTGCCTTTCCTGTGCAGCTAATCGAGCTTGCCCCAGGTCCAAAGTATTCGATTATGGCATTTGTTCCGCCAGATACCGTCAACTGTCCTGCAACATACAGAATGATGTCTTTTGGTGCAGTCCATCCATTTAGCTTGCCAGTAATATAGACGCCGATTCTTTTTGGATAGAGCAGCTCCCATGGAAGGCCTGCCATTGTTTCTGCTGCATCAATTCCACCGACACCAATTGCTATCATGCCTAGTCCACCAGCATTTGGTGTATGAGAGTCTGTTCCAATCATAAGGCCGCCAGGAAATGCATAGTTCTCAAGTACGACTTGATGGATTATTCCTGCACCGGGCCTCCAAAAACCAATCCCATACTTGCTGCATGCTGATTCTAAGAACCGAAATACCTCATTGTTTTCACTCAATGAGATCTTCATGTCAACTTCTCCCTCAACCTGTGCACGGATCAGATGATCACAGTGAACTGTAGTTGGAAGTACTGTCTGCTTTAGTCCTGCCTGCATGAATTGCAGCAAAACCATTTGGCCCGTAACGTCTTGCAGTGCTACTCTGTCAGGTCGCAAAAAGACATAGTCTTTTCCTTCTTGTGGTGGTTTTTCTGGGATGTTTTCTAAATGTCCTGCTAGAATTTTTTCTGAAAGTGTAAGTGGTCTTTTGACCAGATTTCTAAATTTGGAAATGTTGCATTCAAGTTTTTTGTAGACGTTGATGACAAGCTCAAGTGTGCTATCTATTTCCATAACAACTAGTTTTCTTTACAAGAATTTAATGGTTGTATGCCTGAAAAATAATCAAAGTTTGGATTTTTTTCTTGTTAATATGTTTTTGATCATCTAATTTGTAACAATTATAAACCATAAACGACATAATAGTATGGTGTTTAGGGGGAACGGGTTCAGGAATTAATTTATCCTGAAAAAAAGCGAGGTAAAAATTAAAAATGGTTAAGAAAGGATTTCCAAAATTTGGTATGTCACAGGCAGGCGCCTTTGTTGCCGCTCTAAAAAACTACAACCTGCCAGACTTTATACTGCAGCTTGTTGCAAAGGACTGCGAGTCTGAGCTCCTAGAGAGGGGACGACTCGATGACAGACTACAAAGCATGAATGACAAGGCACTTGAGCTGCTTCATCGTGTGTTTGTAGAATGCGAAGATGATGAAAAAGGTATGTTTGCCCAGTACAGATTTTTTGCATATGTATCAAGCATGTATCACAAGTGTGAGGTTTTGATAAATGAATCAATTCCTGGAAAATCAGGAAAAAACCACAAGATACCAGTTGCTGTAAAAAATAACGGCATGTACATTGCAATTGCATTTAACAAGGCAACAGGAACTCCGGTTCAAAAGCGAGAGGCAATCAAGTTCTATGAGATTGCCGATGATGTAAAGCGCGGTGATCATGGAACAATGATGACTGATGCAATTTATGGCTCGTCTGTTGGATTCAAAGGCGAGTCACTTGTCCAGCTTGAAAAGCTAAGCAAGTCAAGAAAGCAGGATCCAGAAAACAAGTTAGAGTTTAAGACAGCAAATTTTGAAAACAGAATTTATTCTGTAACAAAGTTAGTTTAGATTTTTACAGATTCAGAAATTGTTATTGTGTAAAACTTGATGTATCAAGTGTCATAAAAAGCGGGTTTGTGTTTGTTTTTTTAAAATCCTTGTCGTATTTTTCAAACGACAAGTTAGCAAATGTGTGCTTTGTCCAGACATCATGTACTGCATCAACATAATTTTTGAATTTATTCTGTCGCAAAAGCTCGTGTGCCAGCTCATGTGATACTGTGGCACAGTTTTTTTCTACCAAAAAGAGCGGATCGTCTTGTTTTGGAGCTTGCCAAAAAATCATTCCAAAGTTTTCTGCATGATATCCCTCACATGTACAGTCAGTCCACAGCGGCCTAAAATGACACAGATAAAAATGGTAAATGTCCTCGCCACGCTCCCTGTGATCTTTTAGCAGTGTTGTGGTGTCAAGTTTGTTAAATAACCCGCGAGGCTTTGTTATCATCTCGTCGCACTGCACATCAAAGTCTTTTGCAAAATTATTTTTTATCCAAACCTTGTAAAACTGTGACATTTGCTTGACATAGTCAAATTCTTTGTTTCTTTTGCCAAGATCAGAATCTTTTATTACGAAAATAAAATGCAAAAGCATGACACAAGAAAAAGAGGATTAAGATTGGCCTTCTATGCCCATCAAAGTCAGAGTGGAACGAATCTTTTCAATTTTTCGAATCTTCCATGTTATTGTTTCACGCAGTGACTCAACTGTTGGTGATTCTATTTTTGCCAAGATATCGTATGCTCCAAAAGTTCCATGAACTTCTTTGACTCCTTCGAGGCTCTTTAGCTGCTGTATGATTGCCTCTTCTGAACCTAGTTCGCAGTTGATTAAAACATAGGCCGTTGCCATGGTTTTAGTAAAAATATTCACATATATCAATAAACCGCTTGTCTTAGGAAGCTAGAGATTTTGCTAGTATTTTATCCCAGATTTCTTTTGGTACCGGCATTACAGATAATCGTGAGATTCGCAATAGATCCCAGTCTTTGAATTTTTTTTCTTTTTTTATTTCAGCTAGTGTAACTGGCCTTTTTAGCCGCTTTTTGTATTTTACATCAACTACCACAAATCGCTTGTCTTTTTCCTTTGGGTTTGGATATGGACCTGATGTTACCTCTACTCCTACTATCTGTTTTTCATCACCAGAGTGGTAAAAAAACGCCTGATCTCCTTTTTTCATACAATTGATGTACTTTAGTGCCAAGTTGTTATGGACTCCGTCCCATACTGCCACGTCTTCCTTTTCTAACGTATCAAAGCTGTAGCTTGTAGGTTCTTGCTTTACAAGCCAGTAATTTGTCATCACTGGTTTTCAGATATAATAATTATTTTATTTTTTGATTTTAATAAAATGTCCCCCGGTTCTGACTCACACAAAGTCATAGGTTTTAGCCATAGGCCTCGTTTGGCTCTGAGACCGGGGTTGCCCATGTTGCACACCTGGGTGAATTAGAAATCATCGCAATCGATACGATCATCGTCATTCTAATCCGTCTGTGTGCATGCTCTAATTGGGCATGTTATCTAGAATTTAGTTGAATATTAATCCAGATAGTTTTATCTCAAATGCCACAACAGGCATGCGTATCTTAAAGTTCTCAATTACTGCAGAATCAATCTCACCAATTGTGCCAATTTTAGAGTTGTTTGCAATAACATCTGCGGTCTTTCCTTTTGCAAAACAGAAATTAGTTGATGTACTTGTTTGGCACTCTATGTTAAATCCAGTTTTTAGTGCTGATTGAAGAATTGATTTTATTTCTGAATAGTTTGCGTCCTTGTGTGCGCTGATGCAGCACAAAGAGATCTCTTCTTTTATTGGATCATCAGCAGAAAAAACTGTTCCGATTTCAAATAATTTTTGCGGATACTGTTCATGTACATTTCTTGATAGAGTGTCAAGCATGCTTGGAAGCAACATATCGCGAAGAATTGTATGCTCTTGGCTTTTTGACTCGACAACTTGGAGAAATCCAAACGAGTCTCGATTTGTCATACCATATTGGATATTTTTGCTGACAAGGCTAGAGTTTAGTGCCTCAGTGAATCCAAGTCCGACCATTATTTTTCCTAGCAAGTCAAGCTGCTTTGTTACAATGTTTTTTTGCCCAACTGCAGACGAATGCGGAAGTGTTGGTTTTAGATTTTCAATTCCATAGCCTAGTGCAACTTCTTCAATTAGATCCATCGGCCCAAATATGTCAAATCGAAATCTCGGGATTGTGCAAGAAATTTTATTTTTCTTTGGCAATGCATCCAATCTGCATTTTTTTAGTGTGGTTGAGATGATACCTGGTGGTAGATTTAGTCCAAGTATTTTGTTTGCAATTTCCACACCAAGACTCATCTTTTTTGTTTTAAGTGACGGTGTTATGTTACCTGCACCTGAAATCTGTACTGATGTTAGAAAAAATCCAGCATTTTGCAGAGTAGCAGCTATAACAGACAGTGTGTCTTCGGCAGTATTTTTGTCAGTTGCTGTAACTTCAACTAAAAGGTTTTTTGTTGATGATGAAATTGTAGTCAGTGCAGAATTGATTATTGGTGGAAATGAGATTGTGTTTCCTTTTGCGTCTAAAATGATTGGTACGGTTTCTGCATTTTCAAGTAGCTTACCATACTGCAGGCCAACTTCGGTGTTTTGCAGTATTTCAGATATGGAGTTTTCAGTTTCTGCTCCTAATGGAACAAATCTGTGCGCTTTTGCGGCAGTTGTGTAGCGTAACGGAAACTCGATTTTATCTAGATCATGAATTCCGATTGATGATTTTTTTCTGTTTCTTCCAATTCCAAAGTGAAGGTCTTCCTGTAGTGTGATAAGCTGTCTTATTGTCTCATCGTCAAGTGTTCCATTTTTTGCAACAATTGCAGTAACGTATGGACGAATCTTTCTTACAGACTGGTCTGCCTTTAGCTGATATGGTCCTCTTTTTACATCAAGTTTGGCTAGTCCTTTTTTTATTCCCAAAAGTCCCTGAAGTCCTGCTGCGATTCCAAAGTCGGTTGCATAGTCTGGCCTGTTTGGGCTATACTCTACGCGAACATATTCATCTGTCTGCTCTTCGATGTCAAGGCCAAGAAACGGAAGTGTGGAAATTATTTTTTCTCTGCTTGTTTTTCCAACAAGTCTCTGCAGTCTGTCAAGGTATAGTGTTACTACAGGCATTGTATTGCAGTCCTCAACCAACCAAGGTTGTTGTTGTAAAATTCTCTAACATCATCTAATCCATACTTTAGCATTGCAATGCGCTCTATTCCACCACCCCATGCAAGAACAGGTTTTGTGATACCTAGCGGTTTTGTTACTTCTGGTCTGAAAATTCCCATGCCAAAGAGCTCAACCCATTTTCCTAGTCTTTCGTTGTAGACCATGCTTTGCAGCGATGGTTCAGTGTATGGGAAAAATGTTGGCCAAAACTTTACCTTTGGCAGGCCTATCTTTTTGTAAAACTCTTGCTGCAACCCCATAAGATCTCGCAGTGTCACGTCTTTTCTGACAACAATTCCTTCCACCTGATTGAATTCATCTAGATGCTTGTAGCTTACCTTTTCGTTGCGAAATACTCTGCCAAGTGAAAATATTCTAGCCTCATCTGGTTTTTTGTCTGCAAGATACTTTATTGTGACGCATGTTGTGTGGGTTCGAAGGACCATCTTTTTTGCCTCCTCTATATTCCAGTTATAGCGCCACCCAAGCTTGTGTGATCTTGCTACCTGTCTTATCTGGACAGGAGTTGCAACCTTGTCAGCTGCAGAGTCTTTGATGTAAAATGTGTCCTGCATTTCCCTTGCCGGATGATCCTGTGGAGTGAAAAGTGCATCAAAGTTCCAAAAACTTGACTGCGTAAAGTTGCCAAGGATTTCAGAAAATCCAAGACTAGTAAAAATTTCACGAATCTCGTTTATCACTTCCTTTAGTGGATGAGTTCTTGCAACAAATGTGGCAGGAACTGATGCAACAACATCAATTTCTTCAATATCCATTTTGCTTGTATCGATGTCTTTTGCCTTTTCTGTCAGCGAGATTGTTTTTGACTTGTTGACAATCTCTTCAATCAATCCAAGTTTTTTGAGGCGGAAGTATCCTACAAGTTTTTCATGTTGACTTTTATCATGATATAATGTGTTTTGATCAAATCCTCCTTGATTAATTTCCTGAAGAACTTTTTCCTCCGAAGATGATTGTGGATCTTGGACTTTGAGTGAGATTTTTGTAGTAAAGTCGTCTTTTTCGATTGTGATCCAGTCGTTTCTTTTTGCGTTTGCTATTGCTGCATGAAAGTCTGATTCTAATAGGAACTGCTTTGCCTCATCAAATGTCTTTGGCTTATCCTTTAGCAGGTTGACAAGTTTTCTTTCAGGCAAACCGCTTTTGAGTACTTCAACTCCAGTAGAGCTAAGATTGTATTTAGTTTCTTGTGATTCAGAAACATCAGCAAGTCCCTTTAGCTTTAGCCACTCGATTCCACGGCGAACCTGATCAGATGAAAGTTCAGTTTTTTTCTCAAGTTCATCTGTGTTGAGCTTTTGTGTTTCCTTTAAGGCGTTGATAATTTTTTTTTCAATAGGATGAAGAACCTGTGACAATATTACAAAGTCCTAAAAAGACTTTTTAAACCTTAATGCAAGTCAAAATAAATGCCGACTGATGATTTTATTGTAACACCGTGGTATGTAGAAGGTGAGATAGATTACGACAAGCTGATTAAACAGTTTGGGACTGAAAAAATTTCAAAACAACTTTTGCAGAGAATCGAAAAGATAACCGGCGAGTCACACTTTATGTTGAGAAGAGGAATTTTTTTCTCGCACCGTGACCTTGGCAGAATCCTTGATGATTATGAGAAAGGAAACAAGTTTTTTCTCTATACAGGAAGAGGCCCATCTGGACACACACATATTGGTCACTTGGTGCCATGGGTCTTTGCAAAGTGGCTACAGGAAAAGTTTGGAGTTAACATGTATTTTCAGCTGACAGATGATGAGAAATTTTATTCAAAGCCAAACATGACACTTGAGCAGACAAGGAGCTTTGCAAATGAAAATGCACTTGACTTTATTGCGCTTGGCTTTAAGCCAGAGAACACAAAAATAATTATCGATACAAAAAACATCAAGACACTTTATCCAATTGCAGCACAGGTTGCAAAAAAGATCAATTTCTCAAACACAAGGGCAGTATTTGGTTTTACAAATGATACAAACACTGGAATGATTTTTTATACAGCACTACAGTCGGCTCCATGTTTTCTTGAAGACAAGCCTGTACTGATACCGCTAGGTGTTGACCAAGACCCACACTTTAGAATAACACGTGATATTGCACCAAAAATTGGAAAGATAAAGCCTGCTCTTATTCACAACATCATGATACCATCACTTGAGGGACCTGGAGGAAAAATGTCTGCATCTGAGGAAACAAATACAATTTACACAACCGATGTGCCGGAGGTTGTAAAAAAAAAGGTAAACAAGTATGCTTTCTCTGGCGGCCAACCAGACATTGAGGAACATAGGAAAAAGGGTGGAAACCCAGACATTGATGTATCATATCAGTATCTCAGGATCTTTTTCGAGCCAGATGATGCCAAGCTGAAAAAAATCCATGATGATTACAGGTCAGGCAAGCTACTATCAGGGGAGCTAAAGGCAATTCTTATTGAAAAGATAAACCAGTTTCTAAAATCGCATCAGAAAAAGCGCGAAAAAGCAAGAGACAAACTTGACAAATACTTGCTTGAAGATTGATAAAGAAAAAATTTCTCTGCATTGACAAATACGAAGCAAAAAAACTAGCAAGTCTGATTTTCATAAAGGATGGAAGCGAGACTTTTATCACTGAAGTGTTTGATGTAATTGAAAATGAGATCATTGTAGGTCTAAAGGACAGGTCTGCCCATAGTATTTTGCTAAAGGATCAAAAACAGGCCGAAGAGTTTACCGACTTTATCCAGTCTGTTATTGAAAGGCAGCACAAGATTACTGATACAAAAACACAAAACTATGAAGTAGAAATTCAAAAAGGCTAGACTAGTGATTTGTCCATCTCAGTTGACATTATTTCCTGGACCTTTAGAAAGTAAAGTTTTGTCGAGTATGGCATTGCGTCCACGTTGTTGTCAATTGCAATCATTAGATATCGTACAGCACGTTTTGATATGTCGATGTTAAACTTCATTGGCAAGATTGGGTCCTGCTTTACTTTGATCTTGTCCTGAAGCCATGGCGGTGCCATGTCAATTGTCTCTGTAATGACTTTGTTGTACCAAAATGAGAGGTTTTCTGGCTGTAGTCCTTCCTTTAGATTTGCAACATCGCTTCCAAGCTTTGCCAGCATCTGGTCTGCTATGTTCATTTTTCTATGATGGAAATTTTTTGTTTTATCTGGCTAGCTCAAAGATAGACAAGTTAGTTGTCAATTTGAGACAAGTTGCCCTCTGTGTCAATCTCAAAGTTTTTGATCCTAGTTGATGATATTCGCTTTCCGTCCTTTGCCATAACCATCGGTACAACCACTATTGCTACTGGCAAAAGTTTCTTTTGTTTTCGCAGATCATTTAGTATGTTGCCTTGGTGGCTTGTCTCCTCGCTTGTGACAAGTGCCTCAACGTTTCCCTCAATTGCCGCAGGACCAAAGTCATTTACAAGCTTGCTAATCTCATATGAGGTGTTTGGAAAGTGTTTTGAGATGGCCAAGTTTAGCAGCGTGTGTCTTCTGGAATAGTTGTTGATGGGGTTTTTTCCCTTTCTTATTGCAAGCTCATCACTTGTCAGTCCGATTATGACTTTGGATGAGATTGAGAATGCCTTTCGTAAAAGTTCAAGATGGCCTTTGTGGATTATGTCAAATGTCCCACCTAGTGCGACTGTCTTGAATTGAGGCATGAATTTAGTTGCTTGATTGAAAATAAATTTACTGTGGTTTTACATGTATTAGCGATATGGGGCCTGGCGATGCGATTGCGCGGTTTGTATCATCCCAGACGTATGTCTCTATGTAGAATAGTCCATCGTTTTCTGGAATCCAGCTTACTTTAGGAACCTGTTTTGTCGGGCCAACAAATGTTCCCTCTGCCATCCCAATAAACTCGACAAATGGCCGCTCACCTGCCTGCTTTATCTGGACATAGTAGACATATGGTTGGCTTGTAAATGCCTGATCTGTTGCATATTGTATCCATGCACTGCTCTGTATTGTGATTGGTTTTCCAACGGAGAGTTCTGACGCAAGGATTTTGTTTCCATCAGCATCAGACAATGATACATCATTTATTGTAACAAGTCTTGTAAGTATTTCAAGTGCAAGTTTGTCAACATTTGTCAGAGGGGAGAGATAGTTGTTTGATTCTGAGACAAGTTTAAAGGTTGATGCCTTTGTGTTGTATTCTGTAGTAAATTCAAAATCAGCGGAGGTGCCAGGCTTTATTGCCTGAGTTAGCTCAATTGTATCAACGCCAACAATTCTTGGCGGAGCAAATGCATCATATGAGATTAGGTAAATCTTTGTGTTTGCGCTTTCAGCAGATCCTGTGTTAGTTATTTTGCCAGAAAGCGAAATCTGGTTTCCTATTCGCAGCGGATCTGGCGCTATTTTGAGAAGTGACTGTTTTATTGGAGACGAGTTAAAGCCAAGAAGGTTAACTGAGATGTTTGCAATTGCAGGATCTGCATTTTTTGATTTTATAACAAACGGCGATGTTCCCTGCGGTGGAATCACATTAAGTACAGGTATTCCAATTGCTGATTCTAAAAGCTGGCCCTTGTTGTCATAAAAGCCAGACCACACCTTGACTCCAGTTATTGGAAAGTTTTTTGTGTTTTTTATCTCGCCAATTACAACGGTTTTTCCATCAGAGTCTTTGTAGCTAAAAGGTTGCGTGTTTGTAAGCTTGATTCCAAGCTGCGATTCGTTGTCAAAAGTTTGTGAAAACGATGTGTTAACAGGCAGTAGTGCAAATACCAAAATTGCTACTAGTAGGATCTTCCACATCAATTTTTGGTGTTCAAAGTCATTAATCATATGCAGTATATCATAATATCAACAAGGTAGACTAGAAGGTTTTACTATACATTGAGCCTAAAGAAGAAAAAGATGTTTTTTGGGTTAATTCTTTTATCGTTTTCTCATTCCGGTAATGACAAACCAATAGACCAATCCAGGTGCCAGTCCTACAATTAGAGGAATCCAGACTGCTATAGATGCTTCATATCCCATGTTATTTTCAACGACAACTTTTGGTATTTAAATCCACCGGCTGTTCGTATTCCAAAAATGATCGCTGCTTAAAAAATAGAAAAAGTTGTAAAAAACAAAATGTTAGTGGACTGAAGGGGATTTGAACCCCTGACCTCCCGCGTGCAAGGCGGGCATTCTACCACTGAACTATCAGCCCTCTGATGCTTTGATTGTAGTGTGGATTTTAATTGTTGTCTTGATAGGGAGAAAGATTTTATTTGATTTAGAGTCGTTTTGTTTGTAATGGTGCTGCTAAAATCCGAAGTTGTCTTAAAGACAGGAAACAATGCACCTGACTTTGATCTGCTTGGAGTTGACGGAAAAAGACGCTCACTTGCTGACTACAAAAACCATGAGGGTCTGTTGGTAATTTTTATGTGCAACCACTGCCCATATGTCCAGTCGCACCTTGAGGCAATCAAGGAAATTGATCAAAAGTTCAAGGGAAAGGTTGCAGTAATTGGAATAAACAGCAATGACCCAACAAACTATCCAGATGACAGCTATGAGAGCATGAAAAAGATTGCAAAAGAAAAGAGCCTGAGGTTTGACTATCTTGTTGATGAGACCCAAGAGGTTGCAAGAAGGTATGGTGCAGTATGTACGCCTGATCCGTTTCTATTTGACAAGGAAAGAAAGCTAATCTTTCATGGAAGACTGGACAATGCAATGAAACCAGAAGATACTGCAACTGAAAAAACAATGATAAAAAATATTGAGAAATTTCTTTTAGGACAAAAAATTGAAAAAGATTTTGATCCTTCGATTGGATGTTCGATAAAGTGGAAAGAACAAACTTAAATGACTGCTATCTAGAGATTTTTTTGAGGGCCGGTAGCTCAGCTTGGCTGGAGCGTTCGACTGATAAAACTTATTCAGATATCGAAAGGTCGTGAGTTCGAATCTCACTCGGCCCACTTTTATTTAGCAAAACTTTCGTATGTAGTCTGCGACCACTGCAATACATCTTCGAGGTTTTCTGCAACAAGGTCTGCCTTTGTAGTTGTTTTTTTCTTTAGTTTACCACACAGAACAAGATGCAGTTTTTTTCCTGATTTTGCCTTGATTGCATTTATTGCTTCTGAGAAAAACTTGAAGATATCATCTGATGATGAAAAAACTACAACTATCATGATGCTATTTTTTTGCTTCCAAACTTTTCCAAGTAGTTTTTGCAAGTCCAGATCAAACAGCGCATCGATTGTATCAGACATGTTGCCAAGATTGAATACCTTCCATTCATTGAAACGAAACGATGCAGATGCTGCCTCTGAGTACAGCGTATTTTTTGTGTCAGCAGAAATTAAGATGATGTTTTTTTGTGGATCTTCTTCTGTATGGATTACATTTGTTATCTGAATTGACTGCAAAATAAGTGAGTTTAGAAACTTTAGCTCGGACTTGCCGATTTTTCCCTGCTGATAAAGCTCTTCAACAGAGTCAATTGCAGGAACTATGATTTCTGTCATGATTTTTGGAATAGTTGCCCCAGAGTGGATGCAGTTTCTAATCAGGTTCACAACCTGTGATGATGCGCCAGTCAATGCCTCAAGATACTTTGTTTTTACCTTGAAATAGTCTGCAGGAAAGCTAAACTGCTCAGTTCCTTCTTCTACAAACCATAGATTTATGTTTCCAATGTTTTTTTGCTGGACAAGTCCTTCTGCTGCAAAGACGTTAAGATATTTTGTTATGGTTATTCTATTGATTCCAAGTTTTTCTGAAATCTCGACTCCGGAAAGCCCAGTCTTTGAGTCCTGCAAAATCTCAACTAACTTTTGTCTAATGTCGCTTTCCTTGTAGCCTTTTGCCATAATTGATAAAAAGACAGGATCGTATAAAATCTAATTAGTTTTTCAAAACCATAACTCCACTAAAAAAGAGAAAAAACTGACGTGTGATTGATATATAGTCAACAAGAAATGTTAAATAATTCGTACTTTAATGTACGGTAAGAGTACCATGCCAAAAGAAGGATTCAAGTCAATTACAGTTTCTGACACAGTATACGACAGATACTATGAGATCTACCAGAAAAACAAGCAAGAGTTTGCAATGAAAGGCGTAAACAGCTTTGCAGGCTATATCACATACATGCTAGAGCAGACAATGCAAAAGGACAAGACCTTTGCAAAGTATGCACCCAAGCTGGAAAAGGTTTCAATTGATGATGACAGAGTTATTGTCAAAGACAATATCAAAAATAGAATTGCCGAGGTAACAATTCAGCGAGGTGAGCTTTACTGCCAGCTGTGTGAGGAGAAAAATTGTTTCCATGTTGGTTTTGTGTTTTCGCTTCCTGATGTTTACGAAATTTTAAACGCAAAAGGAATCAGACATCCAAAATAAGTGGAGGAGGTGGGATTTGAACCCACGAACCCCTAAGAGACGAGATCACCCATTTTGTAAGATCTTAAGTCTCGCGTATCCAAAGCATTAGCTTCTTTGGCCAGGCTTGACTACCCCTCCACAAAACTTGCTAAATTTTGCGCGAAATTTAACAGTTTAGTGTTTTTGTTGTTTCATAATCAAAATTATAAAGAACACAATAGAGCCAACTTTATGCTTCGATAGCTCAGCCTGGCAGAGCGTTACCTTGGTAAGGTAAAGGTCGCGGGTCCAAATCCCGCTCGAAGCTTGCCTTAGATTTTGTACAGTTTTGGTTTTGATTAAAAAATATTGCACAGGTTGTGATCTTTTCTTGTCTTTCTTAGCTAGAAACCAAGATTAACACTATTTCCCATTGAAGCAGCAATACAGCCAGCTATTTGCCACAAGCCCAAAGCCATTTGTAAAATGGGCAGGAGGAAAAAGGCAGCTAATCGAGTCACTACAAAAGCATATCCCAAAAAAGTTCAACACATATTTTGAGCCATTTGTTGGTGGCGGTGCAGTGCTTTTTCATCTGTTGGACCAAAACCCAGATCTTAGATGTACTATTTCGGATCTAAACTCTGATCTCATCTTATCATACATTACAATACGAGACAAGGTAGACCAGCTAGTCGACTCACTTGAAAAACATTCAAACAGATATTTTGCAGATCAGAGAAAGTACTATTATTCTGTAAGAGAATCTGCGCCAAAAAGCCAGATAGAAAAGGTATCAAGGCTTTTGTTTTTGAATAAAACGTGTTTTAATGGTCTGTACCGCGTAAACAGCAAAGGGCAATTTAATGTCCCGCTTGGCAAATACACAAACCCAAGTATTGTAAACAAAGAAAATCTCTTAGCAGTTTCTAAAATTTTACAATCAAAAAGCATTGCAATAAGATGCCAAGACTTTGAGGCCATACTAGATGATGCAAAAAAAGATGACTTTGTGTATTTTGATCCGCCATACCAGCCGGTAAGCAAGACTGCAAATTTTACAAGTTACACAAAGTGCGAGTTCACATACGATGATCTGCAAAGACTTGCCAGGCTTTGCCAGAGACTTGACAAAAAAGAATGCAAGGTTTTGTTGTCAAACTCTAACACTAAAGAGGTAAAGAGATTATTTTCGTCAAAGTGGAAGGTTGCTGAAATTTCTGCAAACCGCGCAATAAATTCTGACTCTAAAAAGAGGACAGGGCATACAGAATTATTGATTAAAAATTATTAAAAATAAAGTAAAAGAAGAGGTTTTGGGTTTAGTCCCACTTTGACCATGCGGCCATCCATCTATACGTCCACGTTGTCAGCTTACAACCAAGGGCTGTAAACGTAACTGAAAGTACAGCACCAGCACCTGCACCAAGAGCTACAGGACTGTTATAGAACTTGCCTACTTGGGGTTCTATTGGTGTCATGTATGGAGGCAGTGTTGGTCTTGGATATTTGAATGCAGTTTCCAGTGGGTCTGCCACGGTAATCAGATTTACCATGTTGAACAGTGGCAATGACATTCCACACAATACTCCGCCAAAGAGGATCAAAGAGTGTTTGTTCTTCTTTGTTGCCCAGTATGCCAAGTCCATCAACATTGCTGATGGTAGCCATACAGGCGTTACGATAAAGTCATATGGATACCCGAGTGCAAACCATGCACCTTTTGCAATCCATGTGTAAACTGTCATAATTAGCGCGTAGTATGTTGCTGTTCCTGGAACTCCTGTAAATGTCAGATAATATGCTGCACCTACTGCGAGCATCAGCGTTTGTGATATTGAGAATATGACAAACGATGTCCAAGCCCAGTCTGTGTAGAAGATGTAGTCGCCCGCGTTGATTGTCAACAGGGTCGAGTTAACTGCTACCACTACTATGAACAAGTAGTGAGTACATCGTCTTAGCCAGACCATTACTGGTTTTGAGGATATGGTGAGTATATAAAATTTTACTAGGGAGATAAAGATCGTATTTAATTTAAAATATGAAAAATAGAAAAAAGTCCAAAATGGACTGTTAGTGGCCTAACAACATCACTATTAAGACTGTTCCGACTGCAGTTCCACCAAGGGTTGCTGCAAGAACACCATTGCTTCGCTTTCTAGAACCCTCTTCTGTTACTTTGATACAGAAGAGATAACCAATGGCTTCAACAATCGTCAGTACAATGAATGCATAGTGACCACTTGGTGTTGGATATGCCCATGGATAAAAGAAGTATCCAGCGGCTGTTCCGCCAAATGTTGCCAACCATGCGGCAATGTAGGATGCTGTGATCATGCCTGTCATGTTTTCAACACGACGACCAATCATTCGTTCAACGTCGGCAGATCCTGCTCCTCCGCCGCCAGCTGAGCCAAATCCTTTCGGAAGTGTCATGTGCGATAATAATATTCAGAATGCTTTTAAGTCTTTCTTAAAGGAATGGGGTCGATCTAACTTTAAGGTATATAAAAGAAAAAGAAAGTCGCTTTTATGGAATTGCTCTGCTGTACAGTTTGCCTTCTAGGGCCATCTTGTACATTTCAGCAACATATGGGTTCTCGCCTGGTGTTTCTGCGCCAAGTTCGACCAGTCGTGCATAGACTCTAACAACATATGCTAGAGCGCCCATGAATGCTACGACTACACCCATGTTGAACATCCAGTGGTTTGGTACTGCAAAGATTTCCTCTACAAACCAGAAGTGCCACATCTCATTGATTCCAATTGTGAACATGGTTGCAAGGTAACCTAGAATGGTCATCTTTAGGCCGGTGTTCATAGAGTTGTTTGGTCCTCTAAGAATTGGAACTCTTCTGTCATAGATTGCAACTGCACCCCAACCCAGTGGCAGAGCCACAAAGTGGCTGTATAGCCACCAATGTGCTGGTGTGAATGCGCTGTCTCTAATAGAAGTTTGATGTAGTGAACCGTCGACGAAATTATCGACTTCCACTGATGCAGCAGTTGATCCCATAGCGATTACGATGAGCCAGATTTTCTTTAATCTCTGGATCTCAACTTCTTTTGGAATTAGTGCCGGCATCTGTGCCATGACTCAACTGGTGTTTTCTTCGAATATAAAGTAAAGCTTCTGATTTTCCGATTTTTTATATAATTTCTGTATGTGTTTTGGTGAAAACTATATAAAATTTATAATATAATTTATGCTATTGCTGATAAATTATCCACTCTAAATCAGGCATATCAATGATAATCATTGATGTTAATCATCTACTCATGTCTGATCGCTGTCGCCAGATACGGCAAAACATATATCGCACTTGATTGCCTCTTGGAATAATTAACGGGATAACTATGGTCGATAAAAAAATACTAGTCGTCGCACTTGGTGTAGTTTTAGCACTAGGAACATTTGGACCAAATATTGCCCAGATGATTCAGACCGCTGAAGCACACGGAGTACAGGCACAACTACAGAGTCGTTTCGTTAGAATCGAAGATGAGACATTCAACAGACAATCACTCCAAACCGGTGAGGTCCTGACAGTTCAGGGAACTCTAGTAAGCCTAGTTGAACGAGATATGAGAGCATGGGCTTCAATATTCTCAGAGTCAACAAATGCCGGTAACAGATGGGAAATCTTGGCAAGAGATCCTCCTGGAAACGTATTTGAAATTCCAGGAAACGGAGTAGTCCAATACTCGATTTCAGCAAGAGCACTTGAGCCAGGTGTTTACCACGTCCACACTCAGCTTAACGTTGAGCATGTAGGTCCAGGCCTAGGTCCAGGACAAACAGTTGTTGTGGAAGGTGACCCAATTCTCAAGCCAATTCCATATACCAACATTGCATACCAATCAATAATTATTGCAGTTGGCTATGTGATTACTTTTGCAACACGACCCTGGCAAGTAATCTAAAACCACTCAATCTTTTCCCTTTTTCATTTATTATAAAAAATTATATCTTGCGCTAGGTTTTATCAGACAAGATATGGCCCTTTGTTTTAAAATAAAAAAGATCAACATCTATGAGAGTTATTTCAATGGAACAGTAGACTTTGATGGCCAAGAATATACCATTAACATCCAAGATGAGCGACGCGGCAAAGTCCTAAAGATGCCATTTTTTCCAAACCCAAAAAAGGAGAGAGTTTTGGTTAGGCTTTCTGGCCCCAATGGCATATTTGTTGAGGATTATATCCCATACAAGGGCAAATCAGAATGGGTCGAAATCGACTCTGACCAGATCACATTTTTTCTTGCAGATCATCAAGACCAGTTTGATACACTTGAGGTAATACCAGAACCTGACTAGCACAGAAACGACTTTAAGTAATTTAAAGTGAGTTTAGCCATGATTTGGCCAGGGATGGGAGATCCTGCAAAACGAAAGCAGACGCTACGGTTTTTGGCAATAACTGCAGGAATCGCAATTGCTGTCGGGGTCGGAAGTATGTCAGTTCAACAGTGGTTAAACATGGACAATCCACTAAAGGTTTGCATAAATGATAGAAACACACCATACAAAATTTCTGCCATATTAGAACTCTATGTAGATGGACAAAAGGCCGAGATTCCTGCAAACATTGGAATCAAAGACGGATGTAAGCACTCACTTTATACTCTTTCAAATGATGGCGTCATATACGCAGAATGGGAAAAGGAATTTCCCTTTGAGCTAGGTCATTTTCTTTGGACTTGGACAACATACCACAAAGATGGATTTCCAATGAGGGATATGAATGAATCAAAAACAAGAATTTTGGTAAATGATGTTCAAAGTCCACAAGGTATCAGTGTACCATTTGTTGACGGATACCACTACAGAGCAGAATTTACAACAAAGGCATATGACGAATCAAAGGATACCGATTTCTTACCGCCAGAAAACTAGCTAGACTAAATAATGAAAAGAAGAAAAGAGTTTTGGATTTACCAGTATTTTCCGTTGTCTGGTATCAGACCTACACCTTCTCTTTCAAAGTGTCTGTCTAACTCATCAACCCATCTCTCACGGGTATCTTTGTATGACCAGCCATGGACACGCAACCAATATGCGATGATTCCAAGCAAGAACACTGTAAACATCATTGTTCCAAAGATGTAAACCATAACATCGTAGAATAGTGGGTCATAGTTTGGTCCGAGTTGTAGTGTGACTGAAGACAGCATACTCAAGAACGTGCTGAATATGGAAATCATTAGTTAACAGAACTAAACACGTGCGATATATACATTTCTCTGGCGGTAAAACGACTAGATCGCACCCTACAGATTATTTAAAAATAATAAAATAAGAAAAGGAAAGGTTTTGTTTTATCCTCTGCCTTGTGCAGCGTATTTGCCAACTCTTGCCTTCATGAAAAAGGCAATTGCAATGCCGCCAAAGACTGCACCTGCGATTGCAGATGCGCCTAGTATACCGTCAGCTGCCAAGTATGGAGTACCAGAACCGGTTGATGGGTTTTCTGCTGCTGCGTCAACTCTTGCTTTTGCAAGTTTTAGCGTTTCCTCAAGTGTACTGGCACCTGTCTCGCCGCCTTCTCCAACACTTCCCATATACTGGGCAAATGCTGGTGCAATAGCTCCTGTAGCTATCAGTGTGGCAAACAGAGTTCCAAATAATACGAACTTATTCATATCGTTTCCTTGTTGGAGAAGTGCCTGCAGTTGGTATTTAACTTTTTTCTCCTGTACAGTTTTTGAATTTTTATGTCTTTTTTAAGTAAGGTTTATGTTTGTTCTCCAAGTCACGGCTTGTGTAATGGGACGTGTTCATACCCACAATCATGGAAAAGCACACTCTACTAGACCTACCACTTTAAGAGTTCCGTCATGGATCTCGCAAAGTCCAAAGGATGTAGAAGAACTAATTGGAAAGTATGGCAAGGACGGCCTTACTGCAAGCCAGATTGGAGTAAAGCTGCGCGATCAGCACTCAATCCCACTTTCAAGGCCGATCACAAAAAAAACAGTAAGTGAGGTCATGTCACAAAACAACCTAATGCCAGAGCTCCCAGAAGATCTTAACAACATACTTAGAAAGGCACTTGGTCTGCAAAAACATCTAAAAACAAACAAGTCAGACAGCAGAAATGTCAGATCGCTTGAGCTAGTCGAAGCTAAAATCCACAGACTTGCAACATACTATAAAAAAATTGGTCGCATACCTAAAAACTGGAAATATAAGTCAGTGGTTGCCCAACTTGAGTAATGCCAAAACAACTAGATGATGCATTATCTAATTTTGAAAATAAAATTTCTGATTGTATAAGATCTGGCAAAAGCATTTTTGTTGTAACCCACATTGACTGCGACGGAATAACATCTGGAAGTATCATGACAAAGGCACTAATCCGTGCCGGGGCAAAATGCACAGTAAGAACATGTCCTGAGCTAAACAAAAACGTGATTACAAATCTACAAAAAGATGCAAGAGACTTTTATATTATTACAGATCTGGGCGGAGGTTTTGCAAAAGACCTTGATGAAAAACTAGGTGAGAACTGGCTTGTTCTAGATCACCACCAGATCCCAAAAGAAGAGTTTGAAAATGATAGAGTAATCAATGCCTGGAAGTATGGAATTGACGGCGGCACTCAAATCAGTGCAGGTGGGATGGCATTTCTTGCGGCAAGAAAACTAGACAACAAAAATTCAGACCTTGCAGCTATTGCCGTAGTTTCTGCACTTGGCGACAGGCAAGACCAAGGCGAAAAAAAGTCATTTATCGGGCCAAACGCAGAAATTGCAAACATTGCAAAAAATTCCGGCCAGCTAAGTATTGATCTTGATCTGCTTTTGGCAGGACGTGAAACAAGGCCATTGCCTGATGCTCTTGCATTTACATCACAACCTTTCATTGAGGGACTAACATGGAATCGCGATGCATGTTTTTCTCTACTAACATCTGCAAAAATAAAACTAAAGGAAGGTGCAAGATGGCGAGTTCCAGCAGAGCTGACAGAGGAAGAAAAAAGGACAGTAATTGAAGCAATTACAAAGTACACTACAGGAAAAAATGCAACAGAGATAATGTCTGAGCTAATTGGTTATACCTACACATTTCCAAAAGAGGACAAACGAAGCTTTCTGCGAGACTGTCGTGAATTTTCAACCATGCTAAACTCTTGTGGAAGAATTCAGAGAGCAGGAGTTGGGATTGCAATTTGCATGGGCGATCGCGCAAAAATGTTGCAGGAAGGTGAAAAAATTCTTGCCGATTATAGAAAAATGATCCGAGACTACATGAATGTTTTATCAACTGAAAGGTGGAGAATTTCTGATTCTGAAAAGTGGATGATGATAAATGGCGAGGGGCTAATCCCTGAGACAATGACTGGAACAATTTCATCTCTTCTTGCCGGCTCACCAAAAAATGTTGGAAAGATTGTAATTTTGAGAACAAACGGCGAGGAAGGAACAATCAAGTTTTCATCAAGAAAGTCAATTGGCTGCAAGTCCAAAGTTAACTTGAGCGCACTAATGAGGGAAGGTGCAGAAAAGTTTGAAGGTGTTGGCGGTGGCCATGACATGGCTGCAGGAGCAAGAATAGCTAAAGACAAATTGGATGGGTTTTTGGACTATTTGGAAGCTAATGTTAGCGTGTAAGGTTAGAGTTACAATTAACAACATTTCAGCTCAAAAAGCACAGGCAGTAAAAAGTGCACTAGAGCCTGACAATGTCAACTTTCCAGAAAACCTGTCACTGCAAATAGAGAATGTTGATGACAAACTTGTTTTTATTTTCCAAGGTCAAGATAACATGAAAAAATTGATTGCGACAATAGATGAAGTACTAGAACACGTTCAAGTTTCACTCAAAGTGATAGAATAATGCTTGACCCCAAAGTTCTTCGAGAAGAGCCTGAAAAGATTCGTGCCATGCTCAAGGCACGGGCAGTCAACTTTGATCTTGATGCGCTTGTAAATATAGACAAGCAAAAGCGTGAGCTAATCATAAAAACAGATGATCTTAGAAAAAAAAGAAATGACATTTCACTAGAAATCGGAAAATCAAAAAAGGAAGGAAAAGACACATCATCGCTTCTTGATCAGATGAAAAATGTATCAACAGAGCTTGAAAGACTAGAGTCAGAGCAAAACAAGACAGAGTCTCAGTATGCAAAACTTGCATTTACAATACCAAATCTAATCCACGAGTCTGTTCCAGTTGGTCCAGACTCTACATCAAACAAGGAGATAAGAAAATGGGGAAAAGTTCCCAAGTTTGATTTTGAGGTTAAAGACCACATTTACTTTTCACAAAGCTTGGATCTTGTGGATCTTGAGCGGGCTGCAAAAATTGCAGGTGCAAGGTTCTATGCACTAAAAAATGATCTTGTAAGGTTAAACCAAGCTCTGATAAACTATGCACTTGATTTTTTGGCAGAAAAAAAGTATGCACTAATCCAGCCGCCATTTATGATAAACCGCACATCGATGGAAGGTGCAATAATTGCAGAAGACTTTGAAAATGTAATTTACAAAATTCAGGATGAGGATCTTTACCTTATTGGCACATCAGAGCATGCACTTGTTTCAATGCATTCAGATGAAATTCTTGATGGAAATAATTTGCCAGTTAGATATGCCGGCGTGAGTCCATGTTTTAGAAAAGAGGCAGGTGCGCATGGTCGCGATCAAAAGGGAATATTTCGTGTCCACCAGTTTGATAAAGTAGAGCAGCTTGTCTTTTCAAGGCCAGAAGACTCGTGGAAAGAACATGAAAAAATGTTAGCTGTTGCAGAAGAGTTTTATCAAAAACTTGGAATTCCTTACAGGATCATGCTGCTATCAAGTGGCGACATGGGCAAGGTTTCTGCAAAAACATATGATGTTGAGGTTTGGATGGCAGGACAAAATGCATATCGTGAAATAGTTTCTTGTTCAAATTGTCTTGACTATCAGGCAAGAAGACTGATGATTAGATTTCGTGACAAGACAAACGAACCAACAAAATATCTTCACACACTAAACAGCACACTTGTTGCAACATCAAGGACACTTGTTGCAATTATGGAAAATAATCAGACAAAGGATGGACATATTTTGGTGCCTCAAGTTTTACAAAAGTATTTTGGAAAAAATACAATTTAGGGCCACAACTTATATTTTGGATTCAAAGGTCGGTTATTGATTGGCACGAAAAACAAAGGTAAAGGACAAGTGGCGTGAAAAAAAATGGGTTACAGTATACGCCCCCAACTCGTTTAACAACATTCCAATCGCATACATCCCAATAACAGGTGATGAGCATGCAAAGGGTCGAGTGATCGAGGTTACCTTGTTTGATATTCTAAAAGGAGACCCATCTCAGTACCAGTACAAGATCTATTTTCAAATAGACAAAGTAGATGGAGAAAAAGCAACTACAATTTTCAAGCGTTATGAATATGCAAAAGAGTTTTTGCGTAGCCTGATAAGACGTGGCTCTACAAAGATAAACTATATCACAGAATGCAAGACTAAAGACGGCCACATTTTTAGAATAAAGGTCATTGCGCTAACTCACAAGCAGCTCAACGCCTCAAGAAAACATGCATTGCGATTGATTGCCCGCGATGTCATGAACAAGACAATTCCACAAATGAGTATAGACCAGTTTGTCCAAGCAACTTGCTATGGAAAGATAAACTCTGATATCATGGCAGCTGCCAAAAAGGTAATTCGAATAAGACATGTTGGCCTTGAAAAGGTAAAGCTTGTCAGAACTGCCGAGGCAGAAATCGCACTACTAAAGGCTTAAGCATTTACAAAATTTTTACTACACCGATGGAAGACAAAGTCGAAATTACTGTAGAGGTAATCATACATGCGACAGAAAACGAACGAAAAATTTTTGATTTATTTTTAGATGTATTTGAGATTGAAGAGTCTGAATTTACAAAAGAGAATCTAGTAGGCCATTATGAAAACCCGATTACATTTGTTCGAGCAAAAATTACAAAAAGCAAGGCAAAAAGTTTCATAAAAAAACTAGTATCCAGTTTGTCGGAAAGTGAGCTTGCAGAAATAATTGACGGTATTGAAAACAGAATCCAAGACTCGGTCTTACATATCCGACTAGGAAAACAGGAGCTTGTAAAAAGAAATCTTGTCTTGCAGGAAAATGATGTAGTAAAGCTCAAAATCTATACTCCAGTATACAGCAAAAAGGACACTGCCAAAATCTATACTAAATTGTTGGCCCCAAGCTAAACACAATTTAATAATAATCAAGGATAACAACTAGTTGGGAATGAGGAAATAATAGCCGCTCCAGTCTGAGCAACAGCGTTGAAGACGCCGCGACGATCCGACCCAAAAAATGTTAATGTATTTTTTCAAGATTATTTTAAATACAGTCATCCAAGCTGAGTTGTGATGAGTACAGATTATGATGTTATAGTTGCAGGTGGTGGACTGGCAGGAACAATTGCAGCACAGTCTGTTTCATATTATTCTAATCAGAAATTATCGATTCTTGTAGTTGACAGAAACTCTGAATTTATGCCAGGAAGAAAAAGCTTTAGCGGCTGGACATGTGGCGATGCGGTAAGCAAAGAAGCAGTTGACTATATGGCAAATCGAATCAAGATTCCATGGACAGAGCCTGAAATCGAGCACCATGTAAAGGGAGTGATGGCGTTTTCACCAGACAGGGAAACTGCAATTCCCTTTGATGGCGCAGGTTATATGCTAAATAGACAAAAACTTCCCGAGGTCCAAAACGAACGTGCAAAAAAAAGAGGAATTAACTTTGAGTTTGAGATAAACCTGACAGGACTAGTCTATGACGGCAACCAAGTAGTTGGAGTTGAGGGAATAGACAACAAGACAAAGCAACCCTTCAAGAAAACATCCAAGGTTGTAATTGATGCTACAGGAATAACATCGATGCTTCGAAATGGCATAAAAAACACGGCAAAGATTGAAAAAAAGATAGACCGTCGTGATATCGAGTCCACTGGAAGGTACATCATGTATTTTGAAAAAGCACAAGAAAACCTTACCGAGTTTGATCCAGACTATTGCATAATCCATCTTGATCAAGACATTGCCCCAGGTGGGTATGGCTGGGTATTTCCAAAGGGGCAAAACAAGGTAAACATTGGCCTCGGTGTTGAAAAATCACTTTTAGAGCAGCGAAATGCAAGACTGAAAAAAAATGATACCGTATCCAGTTTAATTGATCAGTATGTTGCCCGAAACAAGGCAATGAAAAATCCAAAACTATCTCAAGACGAAATTGACAAAAACAATGCGACTGGAAACTTTCAGGTCTCTGTTCGAAGACAAAACGACTGCCTTGTTGCAAACGGATATGCCGTAGTTGGCGATGCAGCATGGATGCCAAAGCCACTTGATGCGGGCGGGATAGGTCCTGCACTTGTTGCCGGGACAATAATTGGAAAATGTATTGTCGAAGCAATAGAGTCAGGCGATGTTACAGAAAAAGAATTGTGGAAATACAATAAAGAGTTCATAAATGAGTATGGATACAAAACAGCGGGTCTTGAAGTATTTCGAAAACTGATTCAGACTCTTACTAATGATCAAATTAGTTATGGTATGAAACACTTTCTGGGTGATCTTGATGTTGAGGCAATATCAAAAGGCGAGCATCCTGACTTTAGCATGGTAGGAAAAATCGGAATGATGATACGTGGTGCACTAAACAAAAAACTTGCCGAAGGTCTACGATACACAACCCAGCAAAACAAGTGGCTTACACAACACTATTACAACTTTCCTGACTCTCCAGATGGGTTTGATTTATGGAAAGACGAGTTGCACCAAAAGCTAGATGAGGCAAACACAAAGCTCGCCTCATTTGCAAACTAGAGTAGTTTTAAATTTGAGACGAGATCATCGAATTTTGTGCTGCAAGAATACTCTTACTTAGATTGGAACAACTCTTTTGATGTATTAAACAAGGCATACCAGTTAGGTCTTTTTGTTCTAGTTATTGGTCCAAAGGGAACTGGCAAGACCACGCTAGTAAGAGAGTTTGCAAAAAGAAAAAATGCAAAGCTAGAGTCAGTTAATTTCAGTCTTAGGACTCGTGAGAGTCACCTTGTTGGCACCAAAACTTTGGAGAATGGTTCTGTTGGATTTGATGAAGGAATTTTGATAAAGTCAATGAGGGAAGGCAGCATACTATACCTTGATGAGATAAACTCTGCCGAGGCTGATGTCTTGCTAAGACTAGATGAGGCACTAGATGACAGACGACAAATTGTACTAAAAGAATCAACTGGTGAGACAATTGAGGCAAAAAAGGAGTGGTTTGTTATTGCGACAATTAATCCACTTACTCATGTTGGAACAAAGGAGCTCCCACCACAGCTTATCAGCAGATTTCCTGTAAGAATAAGACTAGAATATCCACCAGAAGATATCGAGCTTGAGATAATCAAAAGACATGTTTCTGGCCTAAATAATGATAAAGTAATTCTTGGAATAAAGCTTGCAAATACACTAAGGCAGGCAGCTGCAGTTGAAGATCTCTACTACTCTCCAAGTCTCAGAGAGACAATATCATTTGCAAAACTTTTGGCTTCTGGAACCAGTCCAAAAGAGGCAGCAAACATTGTTTTTGCAAATGTCTATGCGCAGTGGGGAAATGTTGAATACCAAAAAGTAAGTGACATCATAACATCGATGTTTGGTAACTAATGCAGGCACTAAGCTTACGAAATGATACATTAATTGACATTGCAACCTTTCTTGTCAGGCGATGGTCTGGAAAAGAAAACATAACAGTTGAGATTTCAAACAAAACCGAAATTCGCACAAGGCTGCATGAGAATCGTGTCATCATAACACCAATTGACAGGTATGATGGAAACAACTTTACAAAGTACAGGCAGTTTCGAACCTCGCTTTGGTATGAGGCAATGCGGATTAGATTCTGTAAAAAGATCCTAAGCAGCGACCATGCGTTTGGCTTTATCCTAAACACAATAGAGACCAGAAGAGTCGAGCTTTTGGGAAGAAAAATCTGGCAGGGAATGGACGAAGAGCTAGTCTTCAACTATTCTTACATGTGGAGCTATAGGCCGCTGCTTGGCGCCGTCTATGGAAAGGCAAGGATGGTTGAGGCCTTTTACCAGTACTTTTTGATTGGAGACATCAAAGGTGAGATGCAGCCAAGCAACTTTGAAAAAATTGTAAGGGCAGTAGAGTGTGCAAAAAAAATTCTTGCTGATGCAATTGAAAAAAACTATGATACAGAGTGGCTTGAGACAAAAATTCCTGAAATACTAAGAATACTTGACATTGATGCACTAATTACAGTGCCACTTTCTGTTCCAAAGCGTGGACCAGGCCTTGCAGTAACAGAACAGGACTTGGTAAGGGCGCTCTCAAAGATTGCCAAGCACCGAGAAAATGATCTTGGGAAAATTGACCCAAAATCTGCACTTGAGGGAAAGGAAATCTTTGACGAGTATACAGTTTTGCTTGAGGAAAACAAAAAAAATGAAAACATTGGACTAGGAACTAATACAATTGGAATTAGAATTCCATCTGAAACAAATGTTGATGAGACAAAAATCTATGATCTTGACCTGATAAGCAACCTCAAGGCAAAGTTTCGCCAGTGGAAAACAGGCTGGAAGGAACAACATGTTATTGCAGGTGATGAGTTTGATGCAGAGACATACATTGAAGGACATTATCCATTTTTTACAGACATAAAAAAGACAATTAATACAAGAATTGTAATTTTACTTGACCATTCTTCAAGCATTTCAGCAGACCAGCTTGAATACAAAAAGGCAACACTTGCATTATGTGAAGTCTTGTCGTATCTTAAGGTAAAGTTTGCAGTCTATGCGTTTAACACAGAACAAAAGCAGGTTGTATGCTGGTTGATAAAGCCAGAAAACATGAAGTGGAATTATGTTGCAGCAAAAAGACTTGCCCAGATTGTTGCAAACGGCGGAACTCCGTTGGCCGAAGTATATGACAAGATGTATCCTATTTTGTACTCAAAAAAGCCAGACATTTTTCTTACCCTATCTGATGGTGAGCCCTCTGATCCTAATGCTGTACGAAACATGGTAAAGTCATTCAAGCAGATTGGAATAAAGATGGTAGCAATTGGAGTAGGGACTCACACTACACGTGCAACAATAATTGCAAACAATCTGAAATATCTTGGATATGAAAGAACACTTGCTGTCAGCAGAATCAATGACATACCAAAAAGAGTTCTAAGTGTTTTGGGCTGAAGCTAAAGATAAGTAAATTACCACAAAGGCATTTCGTATTGTGTAATGACGATGGAGCAGCTTTTCTTAAGCGTCGTCATTATACTTGCAGTAGCTAGGATACTTGGAGAGCTGTTCAGAAGGATAAAACAGCCAGCATTTGTTGGCGAGCTTTTAGCAGGAATAATCATTGGCCCAGTTTTTGGCCTAGTTCAGATTGATGATGGTCTTACAATCCTGTCTCATGTTGCTGTATTCTTTTTGATGCTTCTTGCTGGTCTTGAAATAAATTTAGATGAAATCAGACGCGAGCTGGCAAGTCTGCAATTATAGTTTCTGTGATAGCGTTTGTAGTTCCATTTGTATCTGGAACCCAGATGGCAACTTTGTTTGGCCTAGATACAATTCAAGCTATGTTTATGGGATTACTTTTGTCAATTACTGCAATTCCTGTTAGTGCTGTAGTATTGATGGAGTTTGGGGTACTAAAAAGTAAAATGGGAAACACGATCATAACTGCTGCTGTCATAAATGACATTCTTTCGTTAATTGTTCTTGCAATATTATTACAAATGTCTGATAGTGATGGAACTGAGATCTCTATACCACAGCTTGGAATATCACTTTCAAAAATTGGAATTTTTATTGCAGAAATAGTGTTGTTAGCATTTATTGTAAGCAAAACTGAACACTGGCTTCCACACAAAATTGGAAACTTTTTTGAAAGATTACAATCTCGAGAAGCAATATTTGGAATATTACTAGTACTTACAATCATAGTTTCGCTTGTTGCACATTATACTGGTCTTCACTTTATAGTTGGTACATTTTTTGCTGGTCTTATTTTTGGAAAGATGTTAATTAGAAAAGAAGCCGACCGCGCATATGGAATAGTTTCTGGCATTACCTTTGGTTTCTTTATGCTGATTTTCTTTGCGTTTATTGGTATTGAAATGGACTTGCGTTCAATGACTGATTCAATTCCACTTTTTGTTGCATTGCTTGCTGTTGCCATAGCTACAAAAATTGGTGGTGGCTATTTAGGTGCAAGAATTGTTAGATTTTCAAATAATGACAGCATCGCAGTTGGCTGTCTTATGAATGGAAGAGGTATGATTGAACTTGCTATTGCCTCAATAGGATATGCAGCAGGTATTTTGGATGCTACATTATTTTCGATTGCAGTTGCAATTGGTTTTATCACAACCATATTAGCTCCTGTGCTATCAAGGCCATTTATCAGTAGAGCAAAGGCTATGGGCAGTTCAAGTGTACAAGAATTAAGTTAAAAAAAATCCAAATTTGTTAAAAATTTAACATTTAGTTTGTTGTAGAAAAATGAGTGGATATTATTCTGTAGCTATTCTAATCAATTCAGGAAGTTGTCTACTTTTTCCTTCCGGTAGTGCTGTTATCCCACCAATCAAACTTTCACTCACAATACCTTTTCCCGCAAGTACATTAACTGCCATCAATGAAGTATTACCAGCCATACAAACAAGCAATGTCTTGCCTTTAGTGCCTTGCAAATCTTTACTTAGCTCTTCTGGAATTTGTTGCGTTGCTAATAGTTGTCCAACAGTTCTTGCCTTTGGTACAGAAATCTTGCTTTTATCAACGCCAAGAGATTTTGCAATTAGCTCTATTCCTTCTTCTCGTGGAGTATATTGGGTATGAATCCAGATTATTTTATCATAGTCACCTATATTTGATACAGCTTCCTGCAATGAGATCTGAGTACGGTTCTGTTTTTTTGCCATAGCCTCTAGATTCTTTTTGTATTTTTCTATCCCATCAGCAACTATTACAACAAATTTTTTGCCGCCACCAAAGTTTGCCAGCTGCATCACTGCATAAAGTGCAAGAGCGCTACTTTCTCCCATGTTGTAGCCTTTGTCTACAAAAAACTTTAGAAGCCGTTTTGCCTGCTCAAAATCTACTTCATGTTCTCCAGCATATAGCTCAGGCTCGTAAAACTTCAAGCCAGCTGCCTTGTCTTTTGTCCTAATTCCTGCAACATCCTGAGTACCTAGCGGAAACACCACATGTAGTGACTTTTTGCCATATTTTTCAGACATGTATCTGCTCAGGCCACCAGATGTGCCGCCTGTACCAAAGGTGCAGACAATTCTATAATCTTCCAGCGAATTTCCTTTTTCATGTAATTGTTGGTCTATCTCAGCTGCTGTAACATTTCTATGCACGTTAATGTTTAATTCGTTGTCATATTGTTCTGGGCAGAAACAGCCATAGATCTTGGCAAGAAGTTTTGCCAAGTTTATGATGTCTTGACTAGCTAAAAGCGATTGTACCTCAGAGCTTGCTTTATCAAAAATTGCAGGATCAAACCCAAGCTCAGATAATTGTGAGCGAATATTAGCGGCTGTTGCTTTTGCAGCCAAGAGGTTTGGGTTGTCTTTCATCCCTGGAGCAGGACATATGTCCATGTCAAGGTCCATGATGTGAATATTCTCGTTTCTTAGTTCCTCGAAGACTCCCTCCTGTAGCTTTCTTGAGACTAGTGTAACTACACTCAGGCCAAGTTTAGATAACTGACCCAGTGCTATCCCAAAGTTTCCTGATGTAGCTTCAATTATTGTCTGTCCACTCTTTAGCTTCCCTGAAATAATTGCATCATGGACTATGTGAACAGCAGGCCTTACTTTGATCGAGCCTGCTAACAAGCCAGAATCAAACTTGCCAAAAACTTGCAGATCTGTGTTGGCAAGATTCTGGTTGTACACATTTTTTGCACATTCTTTCAAATCTTTAGTGATATCAATTAGCGGTGTTGCATTGACAACCTTGCCATCTTCTTCCAGATGAGGAACATTACTCCATATCTCTTGTTGAAAACGCTCAAAAAGCGTATTGTCAATGTTGCTTGCTTTAGTTACTTCCACTGATCTTCTCCTCTTTGTATCATCTGTCAAAAGATCATATAAAATGTAGGATAGTCATTCTCTGTTTAGACTAATCTTATCTATGACAAAGTTGTAGATAGTAAGTTAGGGAAATGGTTGAAAAATCATTTGATCCGGATATACTGTACAGCAAGATAGTACACTACTATGTAGACAAGGGACACACAAAAGAACAGGCAAATAACATTGCACAGGCAATTATCAAGCGTGAAGCAGAAAGGCGAGTTTGCAAAAATGCCAACTGCAGACATTCCCTATATGATCATGTCAGGCAGTCACAGACATGTCTTGTCTTAGACTGTTCCTGCACAAGTTTTGTGAAATAAAAATAGAATGATGCAACGAGTCAAAAAGTAATTACACTTTTGCTGAATAGCAAATTCACAGATTTGTGCCTGATTTGAAGGCAGGATTTGCACTAGCAGTTTTTGCACTAGTTGGGATGCTAGCAGGAGTAGCAGACGCAAAGATTGCAACTCCTTTTGAATACAACACAAATGGAGTAGAGATAACAAACTATGAGCTTGACAATACCGACATGGTACTTGCATTAGATGTCAAGGTAACTGACACAAAAGGATCACTTGAGCTTACTTTGGATAGAAACCTCATTGATTCCAAGTATAATGGAAAAGATGATAGCTTTTTGGTAATTGCAGATGGTGATGAAGTATTATGCAAGGAAACAAAAACTACACAAAAAAGCAGAACAATACAGTTTAGTCTAAACCCTGACGTTGAGCTTGTCGAGATATTTGGAAGTCATGTCAAAGGAATTACATTTGCACAATATGAGCAACCTGTCATAAACATACAAAATGATCAGCTGCAAAAAATCGTTACCGAAAACAGCATTTTAAAGGAAAAAAACACTAAACTGCTTGGCGAGATAGACAAGCTAAAAACAGAAAATGATGTACTAAAAAAAGAAAATAAAAAACTAGACAGCAGGATATTTGAGCTTGAAAACCTGGTATCTGCTATGGACAAAAAGGTAAAGGATCTTAATTCCATAGTATCAGAGCAGGTAAAGACAATGTTCAAGTGGTTTTCCCGTAAGTAATAGTATTTTTGCATAAAATTTAATCATCCACTACCATTACAAACTGCATGAAGTGTCTTTCTGTATCGCAGCCATTTGCCGATCTTATAGTGAAAGGCAAAAAAACAATCGAGCTAAGGAACTGGAATACAAACTTTCGTGGCGAATTTTTGATACATTCTCCAATAAAAATAAGAAAGGAAGACTGTAAAAGACTGAAAAGAAAAGCTAGTCTTCCAACTGGTGCAATAATTGGCAAGGCCGAAATTTATGACGTAAAAAAATACAGCTCAAAATACAAAGTAATAAAAGATGCAAAAAGACATTTTGCTTCAAAAAATTTCTACAACAGAAAGTATGGTTTTTGTCTTAGAAATGCAAAAGAGTTTCGAGTGCCAATTCCATACAAAGGAAAACTTGGTTTCTTTGATGTTGACCTAAAACCAAAGATCAAAAAGAACCAGATCAAAACAGACCTTATTGAAGAAGAATACAGATACCAGTGGATAGGCCATCACTAGAGTCAGAAAATTTACTATGTATATATAAAGGCCCTTTATAAAAGACTCAAAATGCCTCAAACAAAACCTGTTGTAAGTATTGAAAATGTTGTAGCCTCAGCATCTGTTGACCAGAAAATTGATCTAAACGATGTTACAAAAAAATTCCCAGATACTGAATATCATCCTGATCAGTTCCCAGGACTTGTCTTTAGACTAAAAACTCCGCGAACTGCTACACTGATTTTTAGAACAGGTAAAATGGTGTGCACTGGTGCAAAATCAGAAGAGATGGCAATACAGGCGGTAAGAACCGTTGTTCAAAAACTACGAAAAGGCGGGATCAAGATAAAAAAAGATGCAGTGATTACAGTTCAAAATATAGTTGCGGCAATTAATCTTGGTGGAAAAATACACCTTGAGCATGCAGCTCGTGTGTTGCCTCGTAGCATGTACGAGCCAGAACAATTTCCAGGTTTAATTCACAGAATGCTTGACCCAAAAACTGTGATTTTGCTTTTCGCGTCAGGAAAATTGGTCTGTACTGGTGCAAAAAAGGAGGCCGAAGTTTATCGATCTGTTCATAACCTACATTCTCTTTTAGAAGAGAAAAAACTGATGATTTACGACCAGTAACCACATAACTATTTTATCTAATAAAGTAGAATTAAGATTGTGTACAAATGGTTTTTTGCAACAATAATTGTTGTAGCGTTAGTTTCATCAAGCCTATCTTCTGTTGATTCAGAAAAAATCGTACTAAAAACTGGTCCAAATATTTACAGAATTGGTCATCTGGTTGCATTATTTTTGTTTGAGCCTGATCTAAATAGAGATAGTGACAAAGCAGAAAGCTATTCACTTGATCTTATCGAGTTTCGTTCAGATAAGGTTAGAGTAACACTTGGAGATCACAAAGATGAGTTTGATGCAAATCCATCTGCATTAAGAGAAACCGGAGACAATACTGGTGTATTTTATACTGTAATTAAGATACCAAGAGAAATTGATGGAAAGAAAATAAACTTTGGAGAAAAAGTTAGCTTTAAGTATTCAGATAGTACATCTGTTGCGTCAGTTTTTGTTGGTGAAAATATAGTTGATTATAATCTGGATGGTTATATCTCAAATGCTGAAGCACAGATAATTCTAGATAAACAAGACTCTTTAGAAATAGATGAATCAAGTACAGAATCCCACATTCATTTTGTTACTATGGCTGACTCGCCACGTGCACAATTTCTAAACAACATTTCAATACAGTCAATCAAGTGTGCAGAAGGACTAGAGCTAATCATGAAAAAATCAAACGGAATGCCTGCATGTGTGAGGCCAAGCTCGATTTCAATTCTAATCGAGCGTGGATGGGGAGTCCATGTTTTGCCTGATTATGAAAAAAGTGAGGATAACAACTCTGAATACTTTACAGTAGGAGACCTTGCTGTTAGGACAGAAAATGTAGTTTATTTTGAAAATTACGAAGGTTATCTTGCACAACCTAAGATAGATGGTGACTATCCTGGGATTATACTAATCCATGAGTGGTGGGGTCTCAATGACAATATGAAGCAGATGGCAGAAAATCTAGCATCACATGGATACGTTGCACTTGCTGTTGATCTGTATGGAGTTCCACCTGCAATAACAGCTGACGAAGCAAGACAATTAATTTCTTCATATCAATCAGAAAAAGGAATTGAAAACATGGATGGGGCTGTGAATTATCTTATAGAAAACCAACATGTTTTATCAATTGGTTCTATTGGTTGGTGTTTTGGCGGGGGAGAATCTCTAAACCTTGCATTAAACAATGACATGATGGATGCAACTGTGATTTATTACGGAAAGCTTACATCTGACACTGCTAGTCTTTCATCAATCTCTTGGCCAGTTCTTGGTATTTTTGGAGGCCTTGATCAAGGAATTCCGGTCGATTCTGTAAGACAGTTTGAGGCTACATTAAATGAGCTTGGAATTCCAAACGAGGTCTATATTTATGAAAACGCAAACCATGCATTTGCAAATCCGTCAGGGGATCGATATTCCCCAGAAGATGCAAAAGATGCATGGCAAAAGACTCTTGCATTTTTTGAAAAACATCTAAAATCGGTTTGAATATAAAAAATAAAAAAGCTAGATTTCTCTTTTCATTCCAATTTTACACATACCTATTCTACAGTTATGGCAAACGTAATCATCTGCAGGGTTTTGACAACCACATGAGCAGGTACATGTATAATCATTCAACTGAGACCACACAACTTCATTATCTTTTTTGCAGTTTTGTCAATATCTACATCCGGCTCTGCTGAAATCAAGAGCACAGTGTTGTTTATTGGAAAGCTCATCATAACTGACTTTTCTCTTCTTGATGCAGAATACTTTACTTTTCCAAGACTGTAATCAAACTCCATTCTCATTGAAACTCGCAAGGCAAGCTCCATGTACATTTTTTGGCGTTCTGCATCATCTTCAAGTGGTAATACTCCTTTTTTGAAACCACCTGCAACCATCCTTCCCATGCTATTTATCAGACCTGCAAATCTTATTTCATCTTCTTGAAGTAATCTATCGCATTTTTGCTGAAAAATTTTGTACTCTTGTGAGTTTTGTGTTTTGTAAGGTTTTACATTTGCAGACATAACATCGTTCATAGATAATTTTACGTCAAACTGTCTAATAACAGTAGATTAACAAATGTTTGATATTTGTTAAATTATTTGAAATAAAAAAATAAAAGAAAAGCTAACTTTGATTTAATTTAGTTTAAACAAATTTTTAGCTAGAATCTTTTGGAACCATATGAGCGGTGTTTTGGTAAACATTCGCGACAATATACTGGCTTTCCTTCTTTTGGTTGAAATGGAACCTCGGCGTTTTTGCCACAGTCGGCGCAAACACAAGGATACATTTTTCTGTCATACGACATGATTCTTGGACATATCTGGTTACATAATAACTATTGGATTTTGTAACTAGGCAGAACTAAACATTTTTTGGGTTTTGTTTAGTTATTGGCGTATATTCTTTTTGTTACCTGTAAGTTGATGAAATTAAATTTCGCCCCATTCTTTTAATAAAATATCCAAACGATCTGCAATTTCGTAATTTGTTTCACGTATTTTGGATACTTCTGCTTCTAATTTTCTTCTGAAATTGTCAGTATTTTTGACATAATTTTCAAATTTTGTATTTAGCTCGTCTACTGAATTTTGTAATTCATTTAATGCAGGATTTGATCCTTGTCGGGTTACTAACACCATGTTTGTTATATAATAAAGCAGAATTTAAAGTCATTATTAGATTCTGATATTAGGATCTTCGGCTTTTAGCTTTTCCCAGTCAGCAAGGAAATTTTTCAATCCAATATCAGTAAGTGGATGCTTTAGCATCTTTCCTAAAACATCAGGTGGTAAAGTTACAACGTCTGCTCCAATCTTTGCAGCATCAACTACATGCACTGGATGCCTAATGCTTGCAACAAGAATCTGAGTCTTGAACTTGTAATTTTGAAATATTTGATGAATCTCGCGAATAAGACCCATTCCGTCTTGGCCAGCATCATCCAGTCTTCCAATAAAGGGGCTTACATATTTTGCACCAGCCTTTGCAGCAAGAACTGCTTGGTTTGCAGAAAACACCAAAGTAACATTTACAGGAATTCCTTCTGCTGTCAGGCTCTTGCATGCCTTTAGTCCATCTGCAGTCATTGGACATTTTACAACAACATTGTTTCCATATTTTCGCAGTCTTCTTCCCTCATCCATCATTCCAGAATATTCAGTACTGACAACCTCAAGGCTAACATCGCCTTTGATAATACTGCAAATTTCTTCCATTGTCTTGTGAGGATCTCCGCCTTCCTTCGAAAGTAGTGTTGGGTTTGTTGTGATTCCATCAAGCAAACCCATATCGTTATACATTCGAATTGATTTTAGGTTGGCAGTATCAAGAAAGATTTTCATTTTCTGCTCCTAGCCTCTTTTGCAGCCTTTGCTATATTAATTGATGATATTCCATGCTTTTCAAGTAATTGTGGAATTTCGTTGTCTCGCGCAGACTCGCCAAACTTGTCCTGAACACCAATTCGCTTTATTAGTACAGGATATCGTTCAGATACTGTTTCAGAAACAGCAGAGCCAAAGCCGCCCATTACATTGTGTTCTTCACATGTTACAATACAGCCAGTTTCTCTTGCAGCTTTTTCTAAAAGATTTTCATCAATTGGTTTTATCGAAAACCCATCAATTACTCTACAAGAAATTCCTTCTTTTTTTAGCAAGTCAGCTGCATCAAGTGCCATCGTTACTGTAATGCCACATGCAGCTATGGTGCAGTCAGTGCCATCACGCAAAACAATTCCCTTTCCTATCTCAAAGTCTTGCGATTCTTGGTATACTAGAGGTGTTGCAGATCTTGCCATTCTCATATAGTGTGGCCCATATCTTTGTGAGATAATCCATGTAAGCTTTGATACGGCTACAGTGTCTGCTGGGATCAAGACAGTAAGGTGTGGAATGGAACGCATGATAGCAATATCTTCTATTTGCTGGTGTGTTCCTCCGTCTGCTCCAACCGAAATCCCACCATGTGATACTACCAATTTTACGTTTAGCCCATTTTTGTCATCACGAGACGGATATGCAATAGCGTTTCGTATCTGATCAACACATCGTCCTGGCAAAAATATTGCATATGTACTTGCAAAGGCAATCTTTCCAGCATATGCAAGGCCTGCTGCTACTGAAACAAGATTGGCTTCGGCAATTCCAACATTGAAGAATCGATTTGGAAACTCTTTTCCAAATGCAGCTGTTTTTAACGAGTCTGTTGTATCAGATCCCAAAACTACAACGTTTTGATTTTCCTTTCCAATCTCAATTAGCGTTTTTCCATACTCTGAACGCATATCTGTTAAAACTTCGCTCAAGTGTATCCAAGCTCCTTTGCCATCTGCATTAGCTGAGTTTTTTTGTCACCAATCAAGTGTAGTTCAATCCACTTGTTTACCAAATCTTTTCCGCCAAGATCATATGCCTTTTTTATGAGAAGCTTGCGTCTTGCCTTCAAGATTTCTTTTCTCAAATCTGAAATTACACCACGAACGTCTTTTTGTCCAATTATTGCAGAGCCTCCAACAAAGGCTCTTGCACCATCCGCAAAGCACTGGCCAACGTTGTTTAGATCAACGCCTCCATCAGCCTCAATAAATCCATCAAATTTGTGCTCAGAAAGTACCTTGACAAGGTTTTGTGTTTTTTGATGTGTTGATTCGATGTACTTTTGTCCAGATTTTCCTGGAACAACTGACATTACGATTAGCTGATCTAAATCTGATAGACACTGAAAAGACCACTCTGGCAGCTCTGTATCTGGATTTATTGCAAGACCAACACCAACTTGGTTTTGTCGTAGTGTGTCACGTATTTCACCAAAGCTTGATTCATCACAGACTTCGACATGAACTGTTATGATATCACATCCAGCATTGATGTAGTCTTTGACATGTTTTACTGGTTCATTAATCATAAGGTGTGCATCAAATGGAATCACAGTGTACGGTCTTAGCTCTTTTATTTTGTTATGATCAAATGTTGTGTTTTGGACAAACTGTCCATCCATTACATCAAGATGGATATAGTCAGCACGTCCTTCAGAGCATCGCTTGACTTCGTTTTCAAGATTTTTCATATCACCAGCTATAATTGATGGTGCAATCATGAACTGATAGTCAAGTTCTAGATCAATTATTGGTGCAATCTCTTTTTTTGGTGCAACGCCGTGCCATTTTGGGTTGTCCTCCATGTGCTCTACACCTTTTCCCTTGACTGTCCTTGCAACTATAATGGTTGGAACATTTCTTGTCTGAATTGCTTTTTTTAGTGCAGCATCAATCTGCTCTATTCTGTGACCATCGATTTCAATTACATTCCATCCAAAGGATCTCCACTTGTCGCCAAGTTTCCACCTGCTTGCATCCTTCCACATCTCAGAGAGCTCATCACCTACTAGCTCCTCATCAAGTGGCATGATTTTTTCGGTGTAAGAGTCTTGCTGGATAAAGTTCCTATCCAAAAATACAGTCATGTTGTCTACTTTGTATTTTGCTCCAGTCATTGCAGCCTCCCAGACCTGACCTTCATCTGATTCACCATCACCAATTATTGTAAAAATTCGATGATTTCTAGAGTCGATTTTTGCAGCCAATGCATTCCCTATTGAAAATGACAATCCAATTCCTAGCGAGCCTCCACAAAACTCTACTCCTGGACACTTGTAGTCAGGATGTCCTTGGAGTCTGCTTCCAAGTTTTCTGAGTGTTTCAATTTCTGATTCATCAAAAAATCCAGCAACTGCAAGATTTGAAAAAAGACCAGGCGATGCATGGCCTTTTGATAAAATTAATCTGTCTCTGTCCTCCCAAAGCGGATTTTTTGGATCATATCTCATGTATTTGTACAAAAGACATCCCATAATCTCTGCCATAGAAAATGAACCGCCGGGATGTCCAGAACCTGCAGCGGTTGTACCTCTTATGACTAGCTTGCGTGCCTTACGTGCATTTTTTTTAATCTGATAGTAATTCATTCCCATAACTTACCAAAATCCCCTTTTGCCACCATAGCCATGCATATTTGGTTTTTGCCGCTGTAATTTAAAATTAAGAACATGTCCTGAAAATTTTAATCTCCAAAAAAGCTATGACTAGACATGAATCTAGAAAAGCTAGTGCCGCTTGTACTATATGATGACATGTGCTATCTTTGTATCAAGTTTGCAAAATTTGTCAATTTTTTGGCAAAAGGCAGACTCCGACTTGTTGGTCATTATACTGATCTTGGAAAAAAGATTCGTGATAAGGTACTAGATTCTAGTGCTTTGAGCATGTTTTGGTTTATTAATAAAAACACAGCATATGGAGGTCGTGCTGCCCTGCTTCCATTGTTTTTTGCCATAATTTCTGCAAAAGGAAACTCAGGTGTCAGTGTGCAAGAGTCTTGCGATATTGGTTGCAAGGACACAAAGGCTGTCTTCTTGCGTTCTGCAAGTCTTTTATCAAATAGTAAAAAAATAGCTTTAAGAAATTAGTCTAGTTTAACTTCAAATAAAGATCAAATACTAAAAAGTGGCTGCATGGTAATATTCATGTTTGTTATAATCTATGCATTTTTTGTCTCAACAGCATCAGGTCCAGTGCCCGCATTTTTTTCTGAAAGGTTTCCAACAGAGATTAGAAACAGTGCTGCTGGATTTTCCTATAATGCAGGATTAATTTTTGGCTCTTGGTCGCCTTGATTGCGCTGACTCTAATGTCACTTGCTGAACCTAGTTTTGCGCCAGTAGTTCTTGGCCTGAATATAATAATCGGTGCTGTGATTGTGATAGTTCCTACACTTTTGAGTCCTGAAACCAAAGAATACGAATTAAATTAGAAAATATAGCTTTTCTTGTTTGAAAAAAATTACCTAGGATTCTTTAATATTATACAAAAATTTAAGAATGGTAAGAAAAGGGAAAAAATTATGAAAGACATCAACGAGATAATGCCAAAAATACCAAATATGAGATGGGGTGCGTTGCTAAACAGAGCACCAACCAACAAGAAGGTAAAACAACTAGATAGAATGCTTCCTCACGATAAGAGATGGCATACGGTTTTTGAGGATCAAGAATCGGTATACGTTGATGATGTTCGCGTCAAAAAACAAGATCCTGAAAAGTGGACGTAAACTAGTATTTGTAAATGCCTTGAGTTTTGAATCCTTTTAGCCTGTTTCGTAGTGTTACTTCGGTTACATTTGATGCTACTGCAATTTCTCTTTGGGAGACATTTTCCCCGTTTTCAAGGCAGGCAACATAAAGTGCAGTCGCTGCAAGCCCCATAGGATTTTTGCCTGCAGATGCCTCCTCTTGCTCTGCTTTTCTTAGAATTTTCATGGCATCGCGTTTTGTTTTTTCAGACAGTCCAGCTTTGCTTGCAATTCTAGAAATACATTGAACGGAATCAACTACTGGAACCCTTAGATCAAACTCACGAATAAGCAGTCTGTAACATGTTGCAATGTTTCTTCTTTTGATGTTTGTAGTATCTGCAACATCTTTTAGTGTACGTGGAGTCTCTGCGTCACGACAAGCAGCATAAAGTGATGCTGCCATCATTGTTGGAATTGATCTTCCCCTAACAAGTTTTTTCTCAAGTGCCTTTCTGTAAATGTATGCTGCCTTTTCAATTACTGCATCAGGTAAGGCAAGCTTATCTTTCATTTTGTAAAGTTCGTTAAATGCATCTCTTAGGTTTCTATCAATTGGCTGGCTCTGACTTCGGCTGTCCCATATTCGTAATCTACCAATTGAGATTTGCATTCCCTTTGAGAGTTTTTTTCCTGTTGCATCCCTGTTTGCCGGATTGATTATTGTAGCTAGTCCCATGTCATGTCTGCTAAGCGATGTTTTGTCTCCTGTTCTACTTTTGCTCTGATCATCGTCTGCAAAGGATCTCCACTCTGGGCCAACGTTTTCCATTCGATCTGACATTACAAAGCCACATTTTCCACAAAATCTCTCACCAGTAACATTATCTGTTAATGGAACATTTTTTCCACAGTATGGACAACGACTATTCAAATTTTGTAATACCATATTGATCAGTATCCAAAACCGATGAATTTGTCTGCCATATGAACTAGTGGATTGAGAATTTTCCTAATTTTTACATCGGTTTTGCACATTTTAGGCATAAACATCTCTAATAAAATACGAATGAATAAAACAAATTGAGATTAGAAAGAAAACTGAATTTATAAAACAGGAAGCTAGAGATTAAGAAAATCATGAACATAAAATCAGAGAAAACTCAGCCGCTAAACAAAAAGACTGCTGCGCTTTGCGCATTTGTATTTGAAAATTCAAAAGATGTACTTGGCCTTCCAAAACTACCAGCCAAGCTTGATGCAGCAGTAAATCAGTCATTAAAAGAGACGCAAGGCAAGTTTGAATCTATTTCTATAATCCATACACATCAGCTAATTGCTGCAGAAAAAATAATTATTGTGGGTCTTGGAAAAAAGCCAAAGACAACAATAGACTCTATACGAATGGTTGCAGGAAAGATTGCGCAAAAAGTGCGTGAGCTAAAACTAGCAGATTTTACAATTATTGTACCAGAGGATCTCCAGTTTAACATCAACCAAACAATTTCTGCAATAGTTGAAGGAGCAGAAATGTCAATGTATTCATTTGACAAGTACAAAAAAGAAAAAAACGAAGGTAAAGTACCTAGCCTAGTACTTGTTACATCTCACAAAGTGGATGATGTTATTTTAAAGGCAAAAAAAATTGCTGAGGCTGTAAACTATACAAGAGACATTGCAAACCTCCCCCCAAACGAATGCTCGCCTGCACAGCTAGCTGGCCTTGCAAAATCACTTGCGTCAAAAAACAATCTAAAATGTACCATTTTATCAAAAGGTGAGCTAAAACAAAAAGGACTTGGTGGGATTTCTGCAGTTGGTCAAGGAAGCAAAAATGAGCCAAAGCTAATCGTCTTAGAATATCGCAGAGGCAAAAGACAGGACAAGCCTGTCGTAGTTGTTGGAAAAGCAGTAACATTTGACACAGGTGGAATATCAATAAAGCCAAGCGAGAAAATGGATGAGATGAAGTTTGATAAGTGTGGCGGCTGTACGGTTTTAGGAATAATGAAAGCAGCGTCTGATCTCAGACTACCAGTTAATCTAGTTGGGATTATTCCGTCTGTTGAAAACATGCCAAGCGGCGAATCATACAGACCTGGCGATATTGTCAGATTGTTTGGTGGAAAAACTGCTGAAATTCTAAACACAGATGCAGAAGGTAGATTGATTCTGGCTGATGCTCTGGCATATGGAGTAAAACTATACCAGCCAAGTGAGATAATTGACTTTGCAACACTTACAGGCGCATGTATTGTTGCACTTGGTGCAAACGTTGCAGGACTAATCAGCAACAACAAAAGAATATCTGAAAAGCTGAAAAACGCGTCTTCTAGAACCTCTGAGCAAATATGGCAGCTTCCAATTGATGATGATTTTATGGAGATGATAAAATCCGATGTTGCAGACATCAAAAATATTGGAGTAGGTAGGGCTGCTGGAACAATTACTGCTGCAGCATTTTTGGCAAATGCTGTTGGCAATACACCGTGGGCTCATTTTGATATTGCAGGAACTGCGTGGATACAGACTGGTTCAAAACCAAAATCCTACAATCCAAAGGGTGCAACAGGCTTTGGTGTAAGGTTAATTCTTGATTATCTATCTAATTAGATCGCCAAGATATTATCAAATAGAAGAAAGATAAGTGCAGTTTAAGTATTATTTTGATGTATATTGTATGACGAGGAAACTTGGAATGTTGCCGTTTCACAAAAATGTGGAATGGTGCCAAAGTTCTAAGGAGCGCTTTGGACTCCCATGCCATGGCGTTCTACGCCCGACCCTGCATGTTTGGGTGGTACCAGTCCTCGTCGCGTTATAATTAAAATTCCTGTCGTCAAACGTTGACAAATCAAGGTCAAAAAATATCGATCATTGAAAAAGTCGCTGCGGTTTAGGCAATTATCTTTATAAGATGTCTATTTCCAAATATGGCAATGACTCAAGTTAATGCCAAGATTGATAATAAAATTCTAGAAGAGTTTCGCGATGTAATATACACTAAAAAGGGCTTGAGAAAAGGAGACTTCAAAGATTCACTTGAGGATGCTTTGCTTGATTACATACTGAGATATTCAAAATCTCAATCTGCAAAGGAATTTGTAAGAAACTTCAAAGAAAGCAAGCATAACTAATGCTGTCAATTATTATAGTCATGATTTAACTTCCAAAAAAGAAAAAATATAGTAGAAAGTTTTGGGAAGAACGTTGATCCTAAAAAAGATAAGCTTGATTAGTTATGAACAACATCAGTAGCCTCTGCTGTTTCTATCAGGTTTGTTTATGTTTGGATTTCTAAAATCATGTTTTTCCATCATGTGGTTTAGGAATCGAATATCGTCTGTAAATTGCTCTCCGCAGACAGCGCAGCTTGGCATGTTGATTTAGATGGTTTTTATATATATTAATTTCAAGAAAAATGCCAGCACTGTTGCTTCCCAAGAGCTCTCGCACCTTAGTAACACAACAGCGACATTAGGTTTGACTTCCAGGTTCGGAATGGGTCTGGGTCGCACCCTAACGCTATGGCCGGCTTGAACTAATGTTTTGCAAAGTTCTCTATTAATGTAACTAAGAAAGTTGAGCGCCTCCTTAATGACCTATAAATTATACAAAAGGCCCAGAACGCTATGACGCATCGTGTTGCAGTACTTGACAAGGAATTATGCCAGCCAAAAAAGTGTGGTCTAGAGTGCATCAAGTATTGCCCAGTAAACAAGTCTGGCGCTGATTGCATCATACTAAATGAAGAAGTAAAAAAGGCCCAGATTGATGAAAATATTTGCAATGGTTGTGGCATTTGCGTAAAGGTCTGCCCATTTGATGCAATAACAATTGTAAATTTGGCAACAGAGCTTGCAACAGACAAGGTCCACCAGTATGGAATAAACTCATTTAGACTCTACAAGTTGCCTGTTCCAAAAAAAGGTGAAGTTGTTGGTCTTCTTGGCAGAAACGGAATGGGAAAAAGTACAGTTGTAAATATTTTGGCAGGAAACCTAAAACCAAACCTGGGAAATTATACAGAGCCACCTGACTGGGATGCCATTCTGAAATATTATAGCGGAACTGAGCTAAAGTCTCATTTTGAAAAAATTAAAGAAAAACAGATCAGAGCCTCAATAAAGCCACAGCAGGTATACAACGTAGTAGAAGCCTTTGATGGTACAGCAAAGGAGCTTTTAGAAAAGTTTGATGAGCGTGGAGTCTCAAGAGCTTTGGTAAAGGATTTGGGGCTTGAAAACTCGATTGATCATAAATTAAAGGAGCTAAGTGGAGGCGAGCTGCAAAGAATTGCAGTAGCGGTTGCAGCCTCAAAGGATGTCGACTTTTACTTTTTTGATGAACCATCATCGTATAATGATGTCTATCAAAGAGCAGGTGTTGCAAGGGTAATTCACAGTCTTGCAAAGATTGGAAAAAGTGTGATGGTAGTAGAGCATGACCTTACATTGCTTGATTATCTAAGTGACTATATCCAAGTGTTGTATGGAGTGCCAGCTGCCTATGGAATTGTTGCAGGTGTTCTCTCAACAAAGGTTGGAATAAACGTCTTTTTAGATGGTTATCTTCCTGGAGAAAACGTAAGGTTTCGTGACAAAAAGTTCACATTTGATGCATCAACCTCAGTTGATGATTTCATCCAAGGCGATGTGATAATCTCGTATCCACTGCTTGAAAAAAAGTATCCAAAGTTTTCTGTCTCAATTGAGCCAGGCAAGGTAAGAAAAGGCGAGGTACTTGGAATTATGGGTGCAAATGCTTTGGGAAAAACTACAATGATGAAGATGATTGCAGGTGTTGAAAAGCCAGATTCTGGCGAAATAGACAAAAAAATAAAAATTTCCTACAAGCCACAATATCTGACAAACGATATTGACATTGAAGTTGTTGCCTTACTTGACAAGGCAAACGGTGGTCCAATTATGGGATCAGTTGAAGAAGAGCAGATAGTTGATCCCCTGCAAATAAAAAAACTATACAACAAGTCTGTGAAAAATCTCTCTGGTGGGGAGCTGCAAAAGGTTGCAGTAGCGTCATGTCTTTTGCAAAAAGCCGACCTTTATGCACTTGATGAGCCATCTGCATTTTTAGATGTAGAAGACAGAATTGCGATTGCAAAGTTTATCCAAAAATTTGTTCGCTCATATGCAAAGTCTGCCATCATAATAGACCATGACTTGCAGCTAATGGATTTGATTTCAGACAAGATGGTAATTTTTGAAGGGGTTTCAGGTGTGAGAGGTATTGCGACTAGCCCTCTGTCAAAGGTTGATGCAATGAACAAGTTTCTAAAATCACTTGACATTACCTTTAGACGTGATGAAAAAAGCCTCAGGCCGCGTGTCAACAAGGGCGAAAGCAGGCTAGACAAACAACAAAAAGAATCTGGCCATTTCTATTACAAGAATTGACACGAATGCTAAAGCGTGCACTTGAAAGTGTACTGTCTGAAAAAGAAAGTGCAGAGATTTTTTCTGCATTTGATCAGATTGGCGATATCATAATAGTAAGAATACCAGACTCGCTTTTTGAAAAAAAAGATATTATTGGAAAAACATTGCTTAAGCAAATAAAAAATGCAAATACGGTCTTTTACCAGTCCTCGCCTGTTGAAGGCGACTTTAGGATAAGGAATCTGGAGCTTCTTGCGGGGGAAAACAAGACACAAACCGAGTACAAAGAGTTTGGTTGTAGGTTTCTAGTCGATGTAGAAAAGGTGTTTTTTTCCCCAAGGCTTTCAACTGAAAGAAATAGGATTGCAGATTTGGTAAAAGATGGTGAGATTGTGATCAACATGTTTGGCGGTATTGGGATGTTTTCAATAATGGCTGCAAAAAAGAAAAAGTGTACAGTTTACAACATTGACATTAACCCAGATGCTGCCAGGCTTTGTGAAAAAAATATTTCATTAAACAAACTTACAGGAAATGTAATTTCACTGCATGGCGATGCTTCACAAATAATCAAAGAAAAACTAGAGGGCAAAGGCGACAGAGTCCTAATGCTTCTTCCTGAGAGATCAGATGAGTTTTTAGACTCTGCAATAGATGCTACCAGAAAAAATGCAACACTTCATTACTACTCACATATCCATGCAGACAAAAAGACTCTGGCTCCAAAGTTATCAGAAAAACACTTCCTAGAGATTACTCCAGTAAAATCAGAAATACTATACTCTAGGATGGTAAGAGCGGTAGGTCCTAGATACTACCAAACTGTAGTTGATGTAAAAATATCAAAATAATATTATTTTTTTTCCTCATCATCGCTTATGATAGATGATGGGCCTGACTTTGTTGTTGCCATGGTATATCCAATCCATGAAATTATGCCTAATATCCCACCTGCTATCATCAAAACAGACAGATGCAGTACGATTGGGCTCCATTCAGAAAGCATTAGCAAGTATGCATACACAAAAAAGGTGACAATGCACAAAACAAAGATCGTAATTCCAAGTGCCTTGCGTCTTTGCATTGCGCTACAAGCCTGCCGGCAGTTATTTATTTGAATCTAGTAAGTAAACTCGATTGCCATAAGATAGGCATCTTCGCCGTCACGATAGTATGATTTTAGTCTCTGCTTTATGATAAATCCCATTTTTTCGTACAGTCGTACTGCTTCATTGTTACTGCATCGAACCTCAAGGTATAGCTCATCACATTTTTTTATCTGAACTCCCTTGAGTGCTTCTTCGACTAGAGTGCGTCCAATGCCTTTTCTTCGATATTCATCAAGTACTGCAACAGATACTATGTGGCCTTTTTTTACAAATCCTAGTTTTTTAAAATTGGAAAATCCGTATTCTGTTTTGCACATTATGTATCCGATGGCCCGTCCGCTGATTTCTGCTACAAGAAATGCCTCTGGCAGCTCAGCAAGCAGACTCTCATAGAAATAATCCGAATAGTGTTCAGGAAGTGTCTTCATGTTTATCTCCATGACAGAGATTAGATCGCTTGTCTCACATCTTCTGACTACACAATTGCCAATCTGCCGCAGTATTACTTGCAATAATGATACTTTCAATTATCAAATATTTAATTATAGACTGCAAAAATAATTAATGGACTGGTTTTAGTTTAAAAATGTGAGTGAACCAACACAAGAAGAAGTAATTTCAACTGTCTCATCTATCTTTAAAGTAAATAACATTACAAGCTCCCCTGAAACTCTGAGTTTTCAAATAGATGATGATGATTTTAAATCAAAGTTTGTCTATCTCGCCCAGCGCTTAGAGCAACGAGACCTGATTTGTAGAATGAAAAAGGACTCTTATGGAACCTATATTCTTGTCAACAGATTCCCGCCTCAGAAGAAAGGATGGCTCTCAAAGTCATGGACCCCAAGAGTGTTGTTTGGAATAGTTGTGGCATTAGTAATGGTTGATGGATACTTTAGAACTGAAGGAGCAAATTCGATTGTATACATTGGCAATCCGTTTGATATGGCAGTTCTGTACGCATTTTCGCTTCTTGGTATTTTAGGAATCCATGAAGCAGGACATTTGATTGCTGCCAAAATACACAAGATCAAGACAACTTGGCCTTACTTTATTCCAGGAATTCCAGTTCTTGGCATTCCAACGTTTGGTGCATTTATCCAGTCAAGGGGATTGACAATAAATCGCGACATTTTGTTTGATGTAGCAATTGCAGGACCAATAGCAGGACTAGTTATTGCAATAGTTGTTTCAATATTTGGTGCCTATACGTCACCTGTAATTGATAATCAAACAGCAGACGAGTTATTTGAAAGATCAGAGCTTGTCAAAATGGAGGACAACATATTGTTAACTCTAGCACTGACAGTGTTTGGAAAAAGTGGAACAGATACTGAGGTTATCATGTCTCCTATTTTGTTTGCAGCATGGCTTGGATTTTTAATTACGTTTTTGAATTTGCTTCCAGCCTGGCAGCTTGATGGGGGCCATATTGCACGTGTTATGTTTGGAGAAAAGTGGCACAGGATTGCAACGTATGCAAGCATGGGTGTCCTTGTTTTACTTGGATATTGGGTCATGGCAATGCTGATTCTAATGCTTAGCTCACGCAGTCCTGGTGCAACGCCACTTGATGATATCTCGCCTTTGTCAAAGAACAGAAAAAGACTGTATGTGATTGTAATTACTTTGGCAGTTTTGTGTGCGCCGTTGCCTACATCGATTCTATTTTAACAACAGCTGTGCACCGTCTGATACAACAACAATTTTTTGTCTAGCACCCTGTGCTTTCAAGATGTGATTCATTGCTTGCGCAACTCCACTAAATGATAGAATGTTTAATTTTTTCAAGTAAAATTCAGGAAGTATAGAAACTATTCCAACTTGAAACTTTTTTTGAAGCTCAGTCAAAAACAGCAAAGTTTCCATTCCGTTGATGTATTTTGCTGGTTTTTTTAGTCTGTCAAGGCTCATCTGCCCTTCGATGTAATATTGAATTGCACTAGAGCCAATTCCACTAGTACACTCTGCAAGAAGTATTGCAAGGCCCTCGTTTCGCACTGCTTCACTACAGTTCCAAAGAGTTGAAAGGGATTTGTCAAGTGAGTCGTTGCTTGATTCTTTTCCAGTACTGATGATAAGAGTTCTATGCTTTCCAATTTCTTTTGCTGCAGATTCTAGAAATGATTTTGAGACAGATGTAGTAGAGGAAGGATGTCCTATTGCCAGATCAATAATTCCACTAGAGTTTGATGCTATTTCGATTGCAGATATTTCAAATTTGTCAACAAACTGTTTTGCAACAGAAACGTTTTCAACATCTTGCCCTGGTACTGGGAGTTCGTCTTTTCGCTTCTCATATGCCAAGAGCATCTCTTCTGTTCCAAATTTTCTAAGTAGTCTTGTTGATATAGACTCAAAGCCAAAAAGACCATCAAATTCCATTTCGCTAATAAAAACAAGGTTAGAGTTTGAAAGATCTGGCTTTTCAAATTCCAAAATTGAGCTACCCTCTGGCAGGCTACTCTTTAATGAATCCATGATTTTTTTCTCTGCAAATATGCGTGGAATGCGGAGGGATTTTTGCTCACATTTTGCAAAAAGTGCAAGTAGAGTTTTTTGCACTACCTTTGAGTTGTTCAAAACTATGATTTCAAGGGGTTTTGTCAGATCTAGTGAATCTAGTCTTGAATTGACTTCTGCGGCTTCAAGAGTTTTTCCTTCTGAGGTAAGTTGCTGGCCAAGGTTTTCTGCCTGTATGTCAAGCACGACGTCTGTGGGTCCGTAGTTAAGCCAGATTTCAGGCATAGTTGAATCAAAAAACAAACCAAAATAAATCCAGCACAGTTAATTTTGGTGTGGAATTTGTAAAAGAGTTTGCTGTTTTTTTACATCAAAATAATGCGATCAAGTTTGGTGATTTTACGCTCTCAAGTGGCAAGAAAAGCTCCTACTATGTAGACCTAAGAGTTGTTCCAAGCTTTCCCCACCAGTTTCGAAAGATGGTCAAGGGCCTCCAAGCGCTAATTTCAGACCAAATTGGTTATGACAACTTTGACTGTATTACGTCTGTACCGACAGGCGGTCTTGTTATTGCCTCTGCTTTGGCAATTGAGACTGTAAAGCCGCTTGTTTATGTCAGGACAAAACCAAAAGAACATGGGACCTCAAAATCAATTGAGGGCAAAATAGAAAAAGGCGCAAAAATTTTGATTGTAGATGATGTGGCAACAACTGGTGGCTCTGTTGCAAATGCCATAACTTTGCTAAAAGAGACTGGCGCAAAAATAACTGATGCATATGTTGTCATAAATAGGATGGAAGGTGCAGACAAGTTGTTACAATCAGAGGGTGTAAAGCTTCACAGCCTAACTAATATTTTAGAAATTACAGAAATTTTACACAAAGAAAATCTTGTCTCAAAGCAAATACTAGAAAATGTAAAAAATCAGATAAAATGAACTAGTCGTAGATCATTAGGCCTTTTTCTTCAAGCGTTGTGTGCAGGTTGTGAACTGCACGGTATACGTCTTCTTCCTTTTTTGCGCCAGTACAAACTAGCTTGCCTGATGCAAACAAGAGCAGTACGGTCTTTGGGTCAAGCATTCTGTGGATTAGACCTGGAAATTGCTCTGGCTCGTACATGCTACGTGGCATTATTCGAGCTGCTGATTCAAGATGGATTTTGCCTCCGAGGTTTCCAGATGCTACCATGTTCTGAATTGTAACTACTGGGTCCTTTTTGACTTTGATTTTTCCCTTTCTTAGCTGCTGTACTACTGTGTTTACGGCCTTTATTGCCATATCAGCTGACTTGCTTCCAGTACAGACCATCTTTCCTGAGGAAAAAATCAGTGTCGCAGTTTTTGGATTCTTTAGTCTATACACAAGTCCAGGAAATTGATCTGGATGGTATTCTGTTTCTGGAAAGTTTTTTGTTATTTCATTTAGGTCCATTCTCTGATCAACTGTTGCAGATGCAACTACGTTTTCGATACTTACAATAGGTTTAGTCTGTGGCACTTCTCGTGTTTTTATAAAAAGGCTTTATATATACTGCGAAATTTTTTCGCACAAATACCTCACAAGATCATAGGCAGCTCAGACAAATGCCTTTACATCATTTTTCAGATATAACTCTGATTCTTCATTGCAGCCAATGATCCTAGTGCAAAACTCATTTTAAAACTAATTGAGTGGGCCCGAAGGGCTTCGATCCCTTGGCTCACCGATTATGAGTCGGTTACTCTACCAAGCTGAGTTACGGGCCCTACGAAAAAACAGCTTTGTTTTTCAGTATAAAATGTTATAGACACTAACAGTAAGTCTCGTAACAACCATCAAGCAAAAGGTTTTGTGCATAAAGTGACCTTTCTGCAATTTTTAGTAGCTTGTCGTCTTGAGAATTTCTTTCCAGTATCTTTTGCCATGTCTGTGCATGTCTAATGTCTGCTTCTTTGTGTAGCTCAAAGTATTGTGTTGCGTCATAATCTGTAATGCCATAGAACTTGGAAAGGCCATCAAGTTTTGTCTGGCTTATTTTTGGGATCTCTTTTTCAAGTGCATACATTGCGGATGCGCCTCCTTCAAGAGAATCCATGAGTGATGACATCTCAGATATTGCCCTTTTTGTCTTCTCAAGACCTTCATATTTTTCAAGCTCTTTTTCTGAAACTCCCAAGGCTTTTGCAAATCTAGTCCAAGGTATAATGTGCTCTGATTCTTCTTTTTGGTTTGCCCTAATCTCATCAAGGTTTGATTGAGGCGCATATTTTGCCACGTTTGCAACAAATGATGGAACATGCTTTACAAGCTGAAAGTATTCCTTTGAATAGCCTGAGAGTGATTCTACTGATAGCTTTCCATCAGACCATATTTGGTAAAATGGGTGTTTTAGAAGACTGTGTTGCTCAATTAATTCATCAATTTTTTTGATTAGTAAGCTCATCTGATTTTATCCTAAAGTATCTGATAATAAAATCTTTGGCAGGTTCCAAAAGATTTTATGGATAAAATAAAAATGCAACTAGGGCTCCTGTGGTGTAGACCGGTCAAGCATACCGCCCTTTCAAGGCGGTGATCCCGGGTTCAAATTCTCAGTGATGAAAATCCCGGCGGGAGCACCTACAAGTATTAATACCATAAAAAAAGTAGTTTGATTTGTACTAATTTTGGATAGAAAAAATATCGAGATAAATCCACTTCTTGAGACCTATAACAGATACATCAAAAAGATCAACCAAGTTTTAAGCTCAGAGCTTAGCATGTATTCAGAGTCAGAATTTAAAGAGCCAATGATTTATGCAATAGAAAACGGCAAGCGGATAAGGCCGTTGATTTTGGTCTTGGCATCAGAGAGTGTTGGACAGGCAGACGAGAATGCATATGTTGCAGCATGTGCAGTTGAGCTATTACATACAGAGTCTGTAATTCATGACGATATAATCGACAATGAAACTCTGAGACGACAAAAGGATCCATTTCATATCAAGTATGGCTACAACACAAGTATTTTGACTGGAGATTTTGTCTTGGGATTTATTCTAAATATTTGTGCAAAGCTAGATAATCCAAGAATAACAAAGGATCTGGCAACAACTGCAATGCTTATGAGTGAAGGCGAGATGATAGAAGGAAGACTAGAGACAAGTGAGGACCTGACATTTGATGACTATCTCAAGGTCATAGAGTACAAAACTGCAACTGCTTTTGAGACTGCGGCAAAGCTTGGTGCTATACTTGGTGGCGGGACAGAAGAGCAGATAATGTCACTTGCAGAGTATGGAAAAAACATTGGCATTGCATACCAGATAAAAGATGATCTCAGAGACTGGAAAAATGAAGACAAGTTGTTCAATCTGTTAGTGAAAAAAAGTTCCGATCCACGTGATGTCTTCAACCACATGGAAGAGTTGCTTGAAAAATATTCCTCTATGGCAAACATTGGTCTAAGAAAGATAAAAGACTCTGATGCAAAAACAAGTTTAGAAAATCTAATTAAATTTACAATGCTTAAGGTGTAACTGCAAGATTTGGAACTGCAGTTTCAGCAAACTGTATTATTGGATCTGGATAAACTCCGATTCCAACCATAAATATTATAGAAAATATCATAACTGCAACTACAGATACAGGTTCCCTGACTCTTTTTTCTGTCTCTCCTTCAAAGTACATCTTGCGGATAATCCAACCATAGTAAGCTAGTGACAGCGCGCTGTTTAGAACTCCGGCTATAGCAAGCCATGGCGCCCATGGTGCGACAGCTCCTGCATCAAGTGCAGCACCAAACAAAATTAGTTTGCTCCAAAATCCGTTTAGTGGAGGAACACCAGCTAGTGCCAAAAGTGATATCACAATTCCAAGTGATGTTATTGGCATTGACCTGCCAAGTCCCTTTATCTTATCAAGATGGCTTGATGCCAAGGTTACAACAATTCCTGCTACTGCAATGAATGCAGCGCCCTTCATTACTGCATGGTTTAGTATGTGAAATAGCGAGCCTTGGATGCCAATTGCAGTGTATGGTGCAATTGCAAGGCCAATTAGTATGTATCCTGCATGGCCAATGCTAGAATAGGCAAGGATTCGTGCCAGATTCTTTTGCATGATTGCAGCTATATTTCCAACAGTCATAGTCATTACAGCAATTACTCCTAGCGCAAATGTCCAGTCAAGTGATAGTGCAATTGATCCCATCACGATTATTCGAAGTGCTGCTGCAAATCCTGCCTTTTTTGTGCCAGCAGCTAACAGTGCACTAATTGTTGGCGGGGCGCCTTCGTATGTGTCAGGAAGCCACATGTGAAACGGAACAAGGCCCATCTTGAATCCAAATCCTGCAACAAACATTGCGATTGCAAGTAGCGCAAGTGGCAACATCTCAGAGTCAATTGTTGCAAATGTCTGGATTACATCGCCAATGTTTGTAGATCCTGCAAGACCATATGCAATTGAGATACCATAAATTATGATTGCAGATGATAGTGCGCCAAACAAAAAGTACTTGAGTGCAGCTTCATTTGATGACGGATCCTTTTTCATAAATCCTGCAAGGACATATGTTGGAATGCTCATTAGCTCCCATGCAACAAAAAGCATAACCAAGTCTGTCGAGTATGCAATCAGTACCATTCCAATTGTTGAAAGTAAAATCAGTGAAAAGTAGACTGCAGGGTGTGATTTTTTTCTCATATAGTTGAATGAGCCAACTGTTGTGAATATTGAAACAATTAGCATCGCGATTGCAAAAAATGATCCAAATGTATCATCAGCTAGAATGTCTTCTGTAAATATTGCAGCAGGTGCTATATTGTTTTTAATTATCTGGCAGATCACATAACCAATTGATGCAAAGAGTGCGCCAAGTGTGATTATGCCATAAAATGATGACGAGCCGTGTTCCTTTCTCGCTACATTGATTACAGGAAGTAGTACTCCGACTGTTCCAAGTATTGCAACTATAATCATTGGAGTTGATGTAAGCTCGATCATTTCATCTCACCTAAATTAGCAAAATCAGGACAACAAAGAGAATTCCTGCTCCAAAGACGTAAAGATATGATTGTGCAATACCTGTCTGAGTTCCCTGAACTACTTTTGCACCCCATGCAACAGCACGCTCAAGACCAACATTCATGCCTGTATCTATTGCTGTTCGCTCAAAGTATCTCCAGAATCCTCGCGCAAGCCACAGCGGTGCAACAACAAAGCACCAGTAGATTATTGCATTAAGATACCACCTGTTTAGGATTACTTTGTGAATTGCATAAAAGAAAAGATTCGAGTTTACAAACTTGACAGGGTCAACCCATCTGCCAATATAGAATATGTATCCGAGGCCAAATCCTATTGCAAATGCTGCAAGTGACGCGCCTAGTGCTATTGGATTTATTCCAGAGAGAAATTCAGGCATGGGTGATCCTTCTTCCTCTACATGTACAGAGTGAATTCCAAATGATTCATCAAGATACTCTGTGAATAGTTCATGAATTCCATGTTCTGCTGAAAGACCGATTACACCAATTCCAATTGTCAGTGCGGCAAGGATTCCGTATGGAACCCACATTGACATTGGAGCTTCATGGATGTGGTGTCCTTCGCTTTCCATGTGTTCGATGTGCTTGCTCTTGTTTCCAAAAAATACCATTCCAATCATTCTTGTTGTGTAAAATGCAGTTATTACTGCAGTAAGAACAGCTATTGCAAAGATTGGCATTGCCCAAGTGTTGCCTGACTCGTATACAGCTGCAAAGATTGCGTCCTTGCTCCAAAATCCTGTAGTGATAAACGGAGCACCCATCAGGGCAAGACCTGCAGCCCACATAAACGCATATGTCTTTCTCATTTGTTTTCGCAATCCGCCCATGTCTGTCATGAATCTAGATCCAACAACATGCAAAAGTGATCCTGCTGCCATGAAAAGCGATGCCTTGAACATTGCATGAGAAATTAGATGAAAGAATCCAGCTGTGTATCCATCAACAAACTGCTGAGATAGTCCTGCAACACCTAGTGCCATCATCATGTAACCTATCTGAGAACCTGTCGAGTATGCAAGAACTTTTTTGATCTCAGGGTTTACCATTCCCTGAGTTGCAAGAAGCAGTGCTGTGATGGCTCCAACCCAAGCTACAATCTCAAAGAACTGGTCTGCCAAGATTCCAGCAGCTCCCAATGCAAAAAATAATGGTCCTAGTCGTGCGACCAAGAACACTCCTGCCTTTACCATGGTTGCCGCATGAATTAGCGCAGAAACTGCTGTAGGACCCGTCATTGCCTCCAAAAGCCACTCATTTAGCGGAAATTGTGCAGATTTTCCAATTGCGCCACCAAATAGCAAAACAGCTGCTGGGACCAATAGTCCTTGAGCAGACATGTGAGTTGCCCATGTAGTATCACCGATTAGTTCCTTGAATCCAAATGTTCCAGCAAATGCAAATATCAAAAACATTCCAGCAAGCATCATGATGTCTCCAACCTTTGTCATGATGAATGCCTTCATTCCTGCATGTGTTGGAGAATAATACTCCATTATGCCAAGTGCATAATGTCCTTCTCTTCCAACATGATCCTTCTTTTTGTCACGATACCAGAAACCTATCAGTGCATAGGAGGCAAGTCCTACCCCTTCCCATCCAAAGAATAGCTGTAGTAAATTATCTGATAATACGATAAGTTGCATTGAGCCAATAAAAAACATCATCCAGAACCAAAATCGAATGATATCTTTGTCGCCTTTCATGTAGCCTGTACTATACACCATGATCAGAAATGATATCCAACCAACAACATTTGCCATAATTATGGCAAGAGGATCTGCAAGAACTCCTGCCTTTATTCCAATTGATGAGATCCAAGAGACTTGATCGTGGATTTCATGTGCCTCAAGTGCAGCTGGCAGCATTGATGCAGCAGATAGTGCACTCATCAGTGAAAATCCAACTGCCACATATCCAGTGGCTGTCTTTGAGCCCCTGCCAACTGCCGGCATTATCAGTGCTGCAACAAATGGAATTATCCATACTGCCCATGCATACATTCCACTTGCATCTAGTCCTAACCACTCAGTTGCCATAGACTATGCCCCCAGTACCCCTCTCATGTATGGAATTATTTTATCAAAAAATATGTCAGGATAAATTCCAATTACCGTTGTAAATCCTGCAAGCACCATCATTGGTGCAGTCATGTAATAACTGGCCTCTTTTACATGTGAAAGATTCTCTGGCAGTTTTCCAAAAAATACGCGCTTTAACATCCAAAGAATATATGACATTGTAAGAACTGTTCCAACTAAACCGAGGCCAAATGTTACCATTCGTAGTGTAGAGCCTTCCTCAAGTGCTGTCTCTAGTGCGCCATAAAATAGCGTCCATTCGCCCATAAATCCGCTAGTTGGAGGAACACCCATTATTGTAAGTGCGCCAATGACTGCACATACTGCAGTAATTGGCATCTTTCCTGCCAGCCCTCCAAGCTTTGAGATGTTTCTAGTACCAACCTGCACTATCAAAACACCTGCTGTCATGAAGAGGAGGCCTTTTCCAAGGCCGTGTGTTACATACATCATCTCAGCTCCTGATAGACCAAGAACCGACATAGAACCAATTCCAAAGAGTATGTATCCCATCTGGCTTATGCTTGAATATGCAAAGAGTCGCTTGATGTCGTCTTGCATTAGTGCCATTGTTCCACCATAAATCATTGTTACAACACCCCAAAGATGCAACCATATTGCAAGCTCACCATACTGCATTGGTAAAATCTGAACAATTAATCTAAAGATCCCATATGCGCCAATTCCGATCATTGCAGGAGACAAGAGAGCACTGATTGGGGTTGGTGCAGCACCATGTGCATAAGGCAACCAAATATGGAAAAGAAATGCAGCAAGCTTTACTCCAAGACCAATAATTATTGCAACAGCTGCAAGTGTTACAACATCAGATGGAATGTCTGCTTCGCGAATATCAGCAAAGTCAAAGCTTCCAACTGTAAGACCAATTGTTAAAAATCCCAAAAGCAAAACGACTGCGCCTACATGTGTCCAGAAAAAGAACATCAGTGCAATTCTTCGTTTTGGTCCATCACCATAAAATGCAATCAAAAAGAAGCTTGGAATCAACATGACTTCAAAGAAAATGTAAAACTCGATTAGGTTTGTTGCAAGGACAGTTCCAAGCATTCCCATAGAAAATACCAAAAACATTGCAAAGTAAAGACCAGAGTGAGAGTTCACATAACTTGTCAGTGCTACTGACTCGACAACAGCGGTTGTGTGGCCTCCAGTAGTTGCAGCCGACTGGATATGTTGGTGCTCAAAGTTTTCCTTGAACTTGTGAACCATGTATGGCTTGGAGTATAATACCAAGATTGTACAAAGAACATAGATTATGATTGCAAACGGAATTGCTAGTCCATCAAGCAAAAAGCCAAACTCGCCAAACAGTCCTGTCCACGGATAATGTTCTTCGTATTTTCCCTCAAGGGAGGCAAGAACTAGCAGTACTGTACAGTAGAGTAGTACACCAAAGGTAAACCAGGTTGCGCTATTTGGTCCTGCCTTTCTTCCAATGACATAGGCAACTGGTGAGAGTAACAGAGGCAGGAAAACTGCCTGTAATAATGCAAACTCCAACTAGCCTTTCAAACTCCTAAATTCTGCAATATCGACATTCTTGTACATTCTGTATGCCACAATGATTAGTGCCAGTCCTACTGCAACTTCGGCTGCAGCAATTGCAATTGAAAATAGTGCAAGTGTCTGGCCTCCGCTGTGTGGCAAAAATCTTGCAAATGCAACCAAGTTAAGATTTGCGGCGTTGATTATTATCTCAACTGCAAAAAGCATTCGGATTGCATTTCTTTTTACAGATAATCCATAGATACCAATTCCCAAAAGTGCAATTGATACAATGAAAAAATCAATCAGCTCGTTGCTCATCTGCAACATCCTCCCTTCTTGCGAGTACTAGTGCGCCAGTAACAGAGCCCGCCAAGATAAGCGCCATCAAAACAAGTGCAGGCCAATAGTATGTCAAAAAGTCCTCGCCAATTAATCTAAAGTCAACAGGTGGCTCATCTGTTGTAACTGATTTTAGGCCAGAGTCTATTATCAAAGCTCCCAGTCCTACCATCAAAACAAGCATCAATCCAATTCCTGCATATCGCCTTTTTGGATCCTCGACTTTGATGAAAATTAGTTCTCTTCTTACAAGCATAACTGTAAACAAGATCAAAACTGCAATCGAGCCAACATATACTGCGATTTGAAACATTGCGACAAAAGGAGAATCAAGTAACAAAAAGAATCCTGCAACACCGCCTAGTGCGCCCATCAATGCAATAGAGCCATAGATTAGTGAACGAAGCTCAAGTGCTGCAATTGCAGAGCCAATTGTTAAAACAGACAGTGCAAGAAATGTTGCATCAACCATGTGAGGCACCCCGGTCGTCTATCTGAATTTCTGCATCTTGCTGGACCTGCGGCTTTACTTGCAGTTGTGATGGTGTGTAGATAAGCCCCTCCTTTGTAAAAGAGGAAAGCTCATAGTCGTTTGTCATGTAAAGCGCATAAAACGGACAAGCATCAACGCATAGCCCACAAAAAACACATTTTCCATAATCTATTTGCGGCATGATAGCCTTTTTGTTATGTTTCCAGTTTTCGTTTACCTTTACCATTGCGATTGCTTCTGCAACTCCCTCACATGCTATTGCACAGAGCTGACAACCTGTGCATTTATCATGAAACAAAATGTGGCGGCCCTTGTATCCTGCGATTCCAACGCCTGTTGTTGGATCAAACTGATACCCGTCTCCTACAAACTTGAGTTTTTGCTCAGGATATCGCAGAGTAAATCGCTTTACTGCCAGGTGTTTTATGCCAGAGTTTAGTGCTTTGATTATTCCACTCGCTGTTCCCATTTACAATATTCCCTCCGGTCCCAGCACTCCAGCGTAAAGCAAGCCGAGTGCTATAAAGATGTTAACAAAAGACAATCCAATTAGTCTGTACCAACCTACATGCAATAACAAGTCTATTCTAATTCTTGGAAACACACCTCTTGGTAGTAAAATGAAAAATATCACAGCTGCAGTTTTTATCACAAACCACAAAGTTCCATTGAGCATTTCTTGTGAAAATAGTGGCAGTCCTGAGATCTGTACATTTACTGGTCCCATTGTAATTCCCTCGTTAACTATTTCTTCAGGAAATGGTGGCCAGATCATTGGGCCATGCCAACCTCCCAAGAAAAGTACAACAAACAGTCCAGCAAATGCATAAAGTTTTAGATATGAACCAAGTTGCACAAGCCCATACATCATACCTGAAAATTCTGTTAACCATCCTGCAACGATTTCGCTTTCTGCCTCTGGCAGATCAAATGGAATTCGCTCAAGCTCTGCAAGCATTGCAATAAAAAATACTATAGCACCAACTGGCAAAAATGCAATCCACCAGTAAGTGGCTTGGCTTTCTACAATTTCTGATAGATTTAGAGTTCCAGTCAGTATGACAACGCCAAGCAATGACAAGATAAGCGGTATTTCAAATGATATCATTTGGTGTAGTGCACGAATTCCGCCAATGAATGGATACTTGCTATTTGCAGACCATGAAGCAAGTACCGTAATTATTGGAAAGAATCCAATTATTGCAAATACTGCTAGTAACCCAACATCAACGTCGGCAACTACAGTCTTTGGTGCAACAGGTATCAGTGAGACAAAGGCGGCTGCTGTACCTACAAACAAAAGTGGGGCTACCCAAAAAAGAGGTTTGTCAGCCTTTGCTGGAATGATTATTTCCTTTGTGAGCAGTTTTATTCCATCGCTCATTAATTGCAAAATCCCTTCTACCTTGCCACAATAAAATGGCCCTACTCTAAGCTGAAGTTTTGCAAGCATTTTCCTTTCAACAAATATTACACCTGCAGCAAGTAATGCGCCAAAACCAAATCCTGGAAATGCCGCTATTCTGAAAAAATCAGTCTGCATAAATGACTTTACTAGTGGAATTGACATTTCTGGATGGGTCATCCATGTAAATGCAAGAAATGGAGTAAGCATTTGGCCATTAATTATTGGCAAGTCAGCATAAAACAAAACTATCTGAATTGCTGGAATGCCAACAAGTGTGAGTAAGACAATTATCCAGAAAATATTGTCTAGTATTGCCTTGATAAAATATCCTAGTCTAAACTTTGGTGCAATAACTGACATTTACCTATCTGCCTCCACGGGCCAGTAGTTAAGGCTCCAGTAGACTGCTGGCATGTTTCCAAGTTTTTCGCCCCTTAGCAAGTATGGCATGCAAATTAAGTTTCTAAATGAACCAACACTAATTTTTACTCGATATGGTTCCGGCTTGCTTTTTGAAACAACATGCATGCCAAGTGCACCTCTACCTGATTCAACTCTTCTGTAGACTTCGACATCACCGCCCTTTGGATTTGGCTTTAGCTTTACTCTAACACCGCCAGACTTTGGCATCTTTTTTAGTGCATCTCGAATTATTTTACAGCTTTCAAGCATGTCAAGCCATGGAATTTTGGATCTTGCGTACGAATCTCCGCTTTGTAAAACATTTGTCTGAAAGTCAAGATTTTCGTAAACATCGTATGGCTCTTTTTTTCTAATATCAAAGTCAACTCCGCTTGCACGCAAAACAGAGCCTGTGGTACCTAGTCGTATTGCATTCTGTCTTGATAAGATGCCAGTATTTTCTGTTCTTGATATTAGAATTGGATTGTCATAGAAAATATCAGCATATTCTTTTATTCGCTTTTCAAAATAGTTTACCTGCCTTAGGCAGACATCTTCAAAGTTTGCAGGAAGGTCATTTCGTATGCCTCCTGGAACAAAGTATGCATGTGTTACTCTAGCACCAGTAATTTTTTCTAAAAGATCAATTAGTAGCTCTCTGTCACCTGCAGGCCACATAAACATTGTAGAGTGTCCAAGAAAGATTCCATAGATGGCAAGCCAATACATAGTATAGACACAGCGATTCAGCTCAGATGCGATAACTCTAACATATTTTGCACGTTCAGGAACTTCTAGTCCCAAAATTTCCTCAACTGCAAGACAATATGGGTATAGTATGTTGCACGAGTCATGAATTACTGGTCTTTCAAGGTGTGGTATGTTTGTGATATAGTTACGATACTCTGCCATCTTTTCTTCGCCTCTGTGCACATATCCAGGGTCTGGATCACATGCAACAATATAGTCACCATCAACCTGTATGATTAGTCTCATGTGACCCGATCCTGGGTGCTGAGGCCCTACATTGAGTGTCATTATTCGCTCATCTACTTTTTCTAGCTGAAGTCCTGGTGGCAGTTGTGCAGTCATCTTATCTACCTTTTATGTCAAAGTCCTTTCGAAGTGGTGGTATGTCTGCCCAGTCTTCTGGTAGTAACAGTCGTCTATTATCTGGATGATCATCAAAGTAAACACCTAGCATCTCAAAGCATTCTCTTTCGTGAAACTCGACGCTGTAGAAAATGTCTCTCAGGCTAGGAAGTCTTGTGCTATCTCTTCCCGGATTTGGATTTTCTTCTCTTGGTGCACTTGTAGCAAGTGCAAGTATCTGTTTGCTAAGTTCTGGATCTGTATATGAGCCAAGATGATATACTACCTCAATTTTCTTTGCGTCAGGATAATCTACACCGCTAACTGATTCTGCATGATCAAAGTTTAGCTCGTCTCTAATGTATGATGCAACATCTTTGATGTCTTCTTTTTTTACGTTGATTCTAATCCTGTCTTGTTTTATGTAGGCAACTTCTGCTTTTGAGCCAAACTTTTGTGTTACCTTGTCAGCTAGTGATTTTTCAAACTTTGGAAGCTCTACTTGTGGGACAACATCTTCAGTCTCTACCTTTTCTTCAGTTTCTGGAATAATTTCTTCTACTGGAGCAGGTACAGGCTCTGGTTCGGCTGGTACACTAGTTTCATCTGGTATGGTTGTAGAAATTTCAGTTGTTGTGGTTTCGGCTGGTGCAGGTGTTGGTTCTTCAGATTTTTTTGCTTTACTTTTTGTTGTTCTTGGTTTTCGAGTTCTTTTCTTTTTAATGTCCTTAGTCTCAGTAGTATCAGAGCTCATTTTTGTGCACTACCGAGCCTTCATTCTCTTAATTTTTTCTTGGAGGAGCATACATCCTTGAATAAGAGTTTCAGGTCGCGGTGGGCAGCCAGGTACGTACACATCGACAGGTATTACCCCATCAATTCCCGGAAGAACGTTGTATGAGTCAAAGTATAGTCCCCCAGTTATTGCACAGGCGCCCATAGCAATGACGTATTTTGGTTCTGGCATCTGGTCATAGACTAGTCTTAGTCGCGGAGCCATCTTTCTTGTGATGGTTCCCTGCACAACAACCAGATCACATTGCCTCAATGATCCAAATGCTTCAATGATGCCAAATCTTTCAACATCATATCTTGGACCAGATGCGGCGCCAAATTCAACGCTGCAACATGCAGTCTCTATGTGTACTGGCCAAAGTGACCACAGTCTACTCCAGTTGATGGCATATCCTAGTGGTTCGTCGATTGCCTTGACTAGAATATCTCCTAGCTTGCCAACAAATGCATTAACGCCGTGTGGAGTTACTAGTTCTTTTAGCAATTTGTGCCCTTACCTCTTAGTATGTTTAGAATTTTATTATAATTTACCATATGTTTCGCCTCTTTGCCTGATACAGTGCAAAAGCCATTGCGGCAAACATTATAGCTAAAAATGCAATAATTGGAAGTGTTGCAGTTCTTGGAAGGTTCAAAATTGTACTACCCCATGCGTATAGAAAAATTGCCATTACATCAAATACAACAAACATCAAAACATACGCATAATACTGCATCATAAAGTGAGTTCGCCCCTCACCTTTTGGAACCTGGCCACACTCCATTGGCAGAAACTTTACTGGATTGCTTCTACGTCTTGGGGAAAGCATTCTGGATAGTAAAAGTGCAGGAGCAGTAGCAACAATTGCAAATCCGAACATCATCATTACTTGACTGAAATCTGATGCGGCTTCGCCAACCAAAGTAGCTTTGAGACCCTTCCCAGAATATAAAAAGGTATGCACATTTTTTTGGATCAAATTTTTTTCAAAACATGATTTTTTCAGATCAGTCAAAATGATTGATATATGACGAGTTTTCTTTTTACAAATATGGCAATCAATGTCGGAGACAAAGCTCCCAGCTTTGAATTAGTGGATACCGACTTGAAGATGAGAACACTTGATGAGTTCAAGGGAAAAAAAGTTGTCTTGTCATTTTTTGTTGCAGCAAGCTCGCCAGTATGTACAAACGAAATGTGTACATTTCGTGATTCACTAAGTGAGCTCTCAGGTCTTGATACACAAGTTGTAGCAATCAGTAATGATGGTCCTTTTGCAAACAAGGCATTTGCAGAAAAATACAACCTTAAGTTTCCAGTTCTTGGTGACTACAAAAGCAAAACTATTCGAGATTATGATGTATTAATGCCTCACCTCTTGCACGTAAAAGAATACGATGCTGCAAAGCGTTCTGTTTTCATAGTAGATGAAAAAGGAATAATCGTCTACAAGTGGGTAAGCGACAATCCGCTAGTTGAGCCAAACTACAAAGAGATAAAAGATTTCCTCAAAAAAGGAAATTAATTTTATTTTTATTCTATTTCAGCAATTACGTCATTTTTGGCAACAGAGCCGCCTTTTTTTATCTTAATTTTTCTGACAACTCCGTCCTTGTGTGATTTTACAGAGACTTGCATCTTCATTGATTCTAAAACGCAAATAATATCGCCTTTTTTGACTTTGGATCCTTCTTCAGCATTAATTGAAACAACTTTGCCAGGTATTTGGCTTCGAAGATTAACTTGAGTGTCATCACGTCCTGTCTCTCCCGTATTTTTGTAAACGATCTGGTTTAGATTCTGATGCTTGTTTAGTGTAATTTGTACTCCGTCTACTACCATCTTTATGTTTGCTGTAGTGTTTTCAAGATATTTGATGTTGTGATATTTTTGGTCTAAGAGAAATTCTATTCCCCTTGTTGACATGGCAAGCATCTTGAGATGTCTTTCTTTTTCGTTTATCTTGACAAGGTATTCAGAATTTCCTAAAACTTGGATGAGTTCTGCATTAAAGATATTCTCAATGTCTGCAATCTTGTATTCCATTATGCTCTATCCATTTTACTTTTCCAGTGCATGCTACTCTCAGGTATTGTCTTTATTTTGCTGCTATAGTAAGTCGAGTATAGTGCTGCAGCTGCAAGTGCTGCGTCTTGCTTTTCAATTGTATCTTTTTTGATGTCATTTTTTAGTTTGTCAAGTACTTTGAATCGTGCAAGAAAGTCAGTGGACAGATTGCCTTCTTTGTACTCTTTTGTTTTCAAGATGGTCTTGTAAAGTGGAATCGATGTTTCAACACCTTGAATATAGAAATCATCTAGTGCGTTTAGCATTCGAGTTCTTGATTCTTCAAAAGTTTGCCCCCATGTGCAAAGCTTTGCCATAAGCGAGTCATAGAATGGCGAAACAGTGCATCCTGGATACAAATATGTGTCACAACGAACCCCTGGTCCAGATGGAATTGTAACATCTGGCACATGACCTGTAGACGGAGCAAAATCCAAGAATGTGTCTTCAGCGTTTATTCTGCATTCGATTGCATAGCCATTCATTTTAAGATCTTTTTGCTTGAATGGAAGTGGTTCTCCATTTGCAATATCAATTTGTAGTTTTACAAGGTCTAGACCTGTAACGAGTTCTGTAATTGGGTGTTCAACTTGTAGTCTAGCGTTAATTTCAATAAAGTAAAATTCTCCATTGTCAGCCCTGAGAAATTCTGCTGTTCCAAGATTAGTGTAATCAACCGCTTCGGCTGCCTTGATTACTAGCTCACCAACTCTTTCTCTTGTTTTTTGATCAACTGCAGGAGATGGAGTTTGCTCGATTAGTTTCTGGTTACGTCTTTGAATTGAACACTCTCTTTCAAATGTGTGAACTGCGTTACCATGTTTATCTCGTACTAGTTGATATTCAATGTGGCGAATTTTTTCAAGAAACTTTTCAACAAGAATTGCAGATTTCCCAAACGCTGCCATTGATTCGCCAGTTACAGTTTCAAATGCATCACGTAGTTCCTTGTCATTATTTACCAGTCTAATTCCCCTTCCACCACCACCAAAAACTGATTTGAGTAAAACAGGATATCCAACTTTGTTTGCGATGTCTAGTGCCTCATCTGCATCTTTTACAAGATCTGGACTTCCAGGTATTGTAGGAACTTTGGCTTTTAGCATGGCAGCTTTGCATCTCATCTTATCCCCGCAAAGCTCCATTGATGCAGCTGATGGGCCGATGAAGTTAATCTTGTTTTTTTCACATAGTTCTGCAAAGTCAGAGTTTTCAGATAGAAAGCCATAGCCTGGATGGATTGCATCAGCGCCAGATGCAAGAATAGCATCTATGATTTTTTGTTGATTTAGATAGCTTTCTTTTGGTGCTGCTCCACCAATATGATATGCTTCTGTTGCTTTTTTTACATGTAATGAGTTATAGTCTTCATCAGAATATACTGCAACTGTTTTGATTCCAAGTGCCTGACATGTTCTGATTACACGTAGTGCAATCTCACCTCTATTTGCAATCAGAATCTTTTTTATCATAAAATCACAGATTGATGTTTCCGTGTTTTCGTGGTAGCTGTTTTTCTCTTTTGTTTACTAAGAGTTCGAGTGCCTTGATTAACATAGGTCTTGTCTCTGCTGGGTCAATTACGCTATCTACTGTTCCATGTGAGGCTGCAACGTATGGGTTTGCAAATTTTTCTGTAAATTCCTCTACTAGCTGCTTTTTTAGCGCCTCTGGATCCTTTGCCTTATCCAAGTCTCTTTTGTTCATTATTCTAACTGCTGCTTCAGAACCAAGTACTGCGATTTGAGCAGTAGGCCATGCATAGTTTATGTCAGTTCGTAGGTTTTTGCTTGCCATGGCAATGTATGCACCACCATATGCTTTGCCAATGACTAGTGCAATCTTTGGAACCGTAGCTTCACAGTATGCATACAAAAGCTTGCTTCCATGTCTTATGATGCCGTTGTGTTCTTGATTTGTTCCAGGCATGTATCCTGGAGTGTCAACCAAAGTAATGATTGGAATGCTAAAGCAATCACAAAATCTAATGAATCGCGCTGCCTTGTTTGATGAATCAATGTCTAGTGCTCCAGCTAGATGGAAGGGCTGGTTTGCGACAATTCCAACTGTTCTTCCATGTAGTCTTGCAAATCCAACTATGATGTTTTGCGCAAATAGCTCATGGACCTCAAAGAATGTGTGATTATCAACAATAGAGTATATGATCTGTTTCATGTCATATGGTTGAAGTGAGTTTTCAGGAACTATATTGATGAGGTTATGATCAAGGCGGTTTGGATCATCGTCGTTTGGAACAACAGATGGCTCTTCGGTATTGTTTTGTGGTATGTAGGAAAGAAGTGTTTTGATATAATCCATGCACTCATATTCATTTTTTGCAACAAAATGAGCAACTCCACTTTTTGTTCCATGTGTCATTGCACCACCCAATTCATCAAATGATACTTCTTCTCCAAGAACAGTCTTTACAACATCTGGACCTGTAACAAACATAGTAGCTGCTTTTTCAACCATTATTACAAAGTCAGTCATTGCAGGAGAATATACTGCACCTCCAGCAGATGGACCAATGCTTGCAGTAATTTGTGGTACTACGCCTGATGCAAGCTCGTTATGATAAAAGATATCAGCAAAGCCATCAAGACTCAATATTCCCTCCTGAATTCGTGCACCACCAGAGTCCATGATGCCGACAATTGGAGAGCCAACACGTACTGCATGATCCATAAGTTTTGTAATTTTTTTTGCGCCCATTGCGCTTAGTGTACCACCTAGTACAGTAAAGTCATAAGCAAAAACACAGACTTGCCTTCCATTTATTGTCCCATATCCTGTAATAACGCCATCGCCAAAGAACTTTTTTTGCTGCATGTCAAACTCGTAGTAGTGATGAGTTGTAAGTGCATTAAGCTCAACAAAGCTTCCTTCATCTAAAAGAAGTTCGATTCGTTCACGTGCAGTAAGCTTTCCCTTTTCATGTTGAGCAAGGATTTTGCCTTCGCCTCCACCTTGGGCAGCAGTTTTATTTTTTTTTAAAAACTCTTTAATTTTATCAGAATGCATGCCCGCGATCTGAAGCGTCGTGCTACATATATTAATTTAATTAGATTTTATTCTAGAATTTTGGAAATTTTGTTTATGCCATCTCTTTAAGATTTAGCAAATGAAATTTCTTTTTTACCGACTGGTGATAAGCGCTAAAAGGATCATTTGATTCGCTGCACCTTTTGCATATGCAAAGCTGTGAAACAACGGAACGATCGCATTCTTCTTGAAATTCACACTGCGGGCAACCAGCAGAGTTGCCACAAACTATGCAATTTAGCTCATTTACTTTGTCACATTTTTCGTGTTTTACTCCCTGTCCTTTTGACCACAGGCCAATCTCGTTTGCCTCAATCTTTTGGTTACAGACAACACATGTTCCTTGAAACTTCATTGTAATTTTACGCCAGCTCATTTTAGCAACTTTATCTCCTTTTCTAGCAATTCATTATAGCTCTCATCTAGGTTCAGGTCCAGCTTTTTGTTTTGCATCAAAAACAAAATGAATGGAAAATAAAAGGTTGCAAAGGTACTCTTTGAAACATGTAAGATTTTTGTCATGTTTGATGCAAGTGATTTGATACTTTTTCCATCCCATCGCAGTCTATTTAGAAGTGGCCAAGATAGATTAAATCGCGAATATCGTACAGGTAGGTCTTTTTTGTATAGTCCAACAAGTATTGCATCAAGATATCGTAAGAGCCTCCATTCCTGTGTTCTGATTATTCTACCATACAAAATATCAGCTTCTGATATGACTTGAAGCATTTGCCGCATTTGATCTTGCGAAATACCACTTGAGATAATGCTAGAGTAGAATGCGTCGATTTTTTCTCTTGGATCAATTCTTAGTGAATAAAGTACTAGACGAGCCTCATCCAAGGAGTTTGCCTTAAAAAACGAGTTTATTCCTTCTTCAATGTCTAAAATCTCAAATGACTTTTCGGTTTGAGGTTCAAATCCTGTTACAAGTGCCTGAACTGAATTTATCATAGAACGTATGTCACCTCTTGACTCCATCACTAGTTTGGCTAGGGAACCAGGACTAAGCTTTGTGCCCTCTTTTTGCAAAATTTTTTGAAGATATATCTGCATAAGTCGAGGCGGGAGTGGTTTAAGGTAGATTGTTTTTGCTACCTTTTTGATACTTTTCATTTTGTCTGATGATTCAGAATTTGCTGCAAGGATTATTGGAACTGTTGGTTCTTTTAGAATGTCAAGCAGCGCCTCAACGCCACCAAAGTCTGCTCTTCCATGAACGCCATCCACCTCATCAACAAATATCATTGGTCTTCCAAGTAAACTTGCATTTCCAAGAACTGGACTGAGGATTTCTTGTATTTGCTGCTTGTTTCTAACATCGCTTGCATTAAGACTGATCATGTCATAGCCAAACTGCTTTGCTGCAAGACTTGCAAGAGTTGTTTTACCTATTCCTGGAGGACCTACTAGCAAAAGAGGCTTTGTGCCCTTTTTCCATTTTCCAAACCATTCAACAAATGATGCACGTGCCTCTTCATTTCCAACCATATCCATTAAAGATTGAGGGCGGTACTTTTCTGACCACATCATTTTAAAACACTTGGAAGATTTTCTGAGAACTCTTTCCATAGATTTTCTTTTTGAAGTCGATTATACCAATACTGGTTATAGTGTTCGACTGTAAGAAACAAAAATTCTAGAAAGCTTTTATGCGAGAAATTTTCAGGCAGTAGTTCCAACGCAAGTCTTGCGCCATTTAGATATAATTCGCTTTTTTGAATTGTAAAATCAAAGCCACGTTTTACGTCATCAACAAGTAATGAATAATATAACGGCCATGATGGAATTTTGATAAATTTATTTTTGATAGAGTCTTCTATTTCATTTCCACACCCAACACACTCTGCTGCTCTTGCCATACCAAGATAAAATATCTCACCTAGTGGGTTTTTTCCAAGCGCCATGTTTCTTCCTGCAGTTCCCATGACGGCTCGATATTTTTTGTAGCATTCGTTCATCTCTTCTTCTGTGATCTGGTTTGGTCTTGACTTGAGTTTGACATCAAGATGCTGACCTATTCTTGCGTCCTTGAAGCCTCGCTCAAATTCTTTAAGTATTTTTTCTCCACCTTTTGAGATTTTTTCTCTTGCGAGTTTTAGGATATATGGATTCATCAGCTTGTAATCATCAAGATAGTCCAAGTCTTCGTCTTTGTCAACAATTCTATCCATTGGTTCGCTAAGATCTATTGCTATGATATGACCATCAATGATGTTTTCGCGCAATTTTGGATCATCATAACCATAATGTTTTGAGGCTGCGTCATAGAGGGCATTAAAAACAGGTAGTGTCATTTTGACAAAATTTGAGTTTAGGATTCGCAAAACTCGGTCATGTAAAACGTCAAAATTTTCAAGTTTTGACTTGATAGATCCTATTTGTGATGATTCTAATGTAATCTCTGATGAGCCAATTTCTTCTGCAAATTTCTGTTGTGTCAAATCAGGTGATGAATCGTCTTTTATTTCGTTTAAAAGATCGGTTGTAAAACGTTTTGCAAAATCTGGAAATTGTTTTTCTGCTTGTTTCTTGTAATGGTTGAATTGTTTGAATCCTTGTGATTTGAACAGTCCTTGTTTTATGATTTGTTTTCCAGGTTTTGTTCCCATTAATGCATCTTTGCTAAAAATTGATTCGTCTTTTCCACTCACACACTGCAAGCTCTGATTTTGATATTTATGCGTTCAGTGAAATTTAATTCAAGTAATCTTAAATTATGAAAAATTTGAATGATTTTATGCAAGTAATCGAAGTTCTACGTGAAGCCTCGAAACAAGTATATCAAAATGTAAAAAACTTGGCAGGCACAGAAGATGCCGCAGGTGATTTTGGAAGAGGGGCAGGAGGAGATATCTCGCGAAGAATAGATGTTATTGCAGAAAAAGCTGTTCTTGATTATTTAAAAAAAATCAACTTTCAATGTGTTGTTTTAGGCGAGGAATGCGGTCGTGTTGAGTTATCAAGTAATCCAAAAGGATATGTGATAATGGATGCTATTGATGGTTCTGCAAATGCTGTAAGAGGAATACCATTTTTTTGCTGCTCGCTTGCGTTTGCGACAGACAACAAGCTAAGCTCTGTAACTGATGGTGTAGTAACTGATTTGCATTCAGGAGATATGTATTGGGCAACAAAAGGAAAAGGCGCCTTTATGAATGAAAAAAGAATTTACGTGCAGAAATCACCACCTATATACAAAATAATTGGTGTTAATGTTTCAGGTTCTAGTGCTGAGCTAATCAAAAAATTGCAACCAGTTTTTCAAAGTAGCAACCATACAAGACACCTTGGAGCAAATGCGCTAGAGCTTGCAATGTTTGCTCACGGTTTGATTGATGTGTATATTGATCTTCGAGAAAAAATTAGAGTTACTGATATGGCCGCAGGTTATTTGCTAGTAAATGAAGCTGGCGGAATTGTTTTAGATCCTGATTTGAAACCACTTGATTCTGATCTTGGTTTTGAAACAAAGTTGTCCTTTATTGCTGCTGCAAACAAGAAAATTCTTGATGAGATTGTATCTCAGATTAACAAATAATGTGGCGCCCTTGGCGGGATTTGAACTCGCGTCTCAGCCGTGACAGGGCCGAATTCTAGACCGGACTATACTACAAGGGCGCAGATCAAAAAAACAAAAGTCCCAGTTTAAAAGTTTCGTAAGCTCAAAATTTGTTGTAAAAGACTAAATTATACACGTCTGAGAAATTTGCAAGGTGGGGTCTGTGGCGCAGCCAGGTAGCGCACCGGACTTTTAATCCGGTTGTCGTGGGTCCAAATCCCACCAGACCCGCCTATTTTGTAAGGTTTTTGACCTTTAAAGTAAGATTTGAAAACACTGTTTTTACTTCGTTATCTCGTTTTGTTATTCCAGTCTTGTATGCACCAATTTTTCCCACTCTAAATTGAATCATTCTCTTTTGTTCGCTAGTTCCAGAAGATCCTTGCGATATCCTATTCTCAAGTGATGAGCTAATTGAGGTTAAGTCTATGATTTTTTTGATTTGTTTTGAGTCAATGCCTTTTGTTGAGCTTTTAATCTCATCTATAGAGAGTGCTTCTAGTGGTTTTTTTGAGCTGTGTGCAGTCCTTACTAGATTTCCTACAATCTGGTGAGCTGTCCTAAACGGTATTCCGTTATTGACTAGTTTTTCTGCAATATCTAGTGCTACAAGATATCCTCCTTCTATTGCTTTTTTGATATTTTGATTGTCAACGTTTACCTTTTCTAGCATTAATTTTATGACAATAAGTGAAGTGATTGCAATTCTAGATGAGGACCAAATTGATGGCTTTATTTGCTGTAAATCTCGATTATATCCGGATGGAAGCCCCTTTACTATTGAAAGAATGGTTGTAAGATTGCCAATTACTTGTGCTGTTTTTCCCCTAGTGAGCTCCAAAATATCTGGATTTTTTTTTTGTGGCATAACACTTGATGGAGATGTAAATTCATCAGGTAGCTCAATAAAGGCAAATTCCGAAGTTGACCATATAACAAAGTCTTCTGCAAGTCGGCTAAGATTTGTCATAAGAATGGCAACTGCTGCGACATATTCTATTACATAATCTCGTGTGCTAGTAGCATCAATCGAGTTTTCTACTATGCCTTTAAAGCCAAGCATCTTTGCCGTACTCTGCCTATCTATTGGAATACTTGTTCCTCCAACTGGTCCTGCTCCTAGTGGAGATTCATTTACTCGCCCATATGTCACATAGAGTCGTTCGAGATCCCTAAACAGGGCATCTGTGTATGACAGGAGATAGTGTGAAAACAGTCCAACTTGGGCTTGTTGTAGATGTGTATAAAGTGGCATTATGGTTTTTTGATGTTTTTGTGCTAGGGAAACAAGTGTTTGAATCGTATTCAAAAGACAGTGACATAAAAGATTGATGTCGTCTCGTATTTTCATTCGTATATCAAGTGATACTTGATCATTTCGAGAACGACCTGTATGCATTTTACCACCACTTTCGATCCCAATTTTTTTGATAACATGTTGTTCAATTAGTTCATGAATGTCTTCAGAATCAGATTTTTTATCAAATTTTTCTTTTTTTAGTTTTTCTAGTGCTAGAAGAATTTTTTTTATCTCACTTTTTGTTATGATTTTTTTTTCGTAAAGCATTATCACGTGTGCTTGAGTGCCAACTATATCATAAAATGCAATTTCCGCATCATCAAAAAGTGATGAAACATATTCTAGCGTAATGTTGTTAAGATTATTTTTCAGTCGAGACCGATACATTACCATAAAGTTTAGAATGGTTATATATAGCATAGACGCTTTTTTTTATAATGGCGCAAGATCTCAAACAATTACGTGTACAAATTTTTGATGAGCTATCAAAGATTGTGGATCCTGAAATTAACACATCAATTACTGAGCTAGAGTTAATTGATGAAGTTGACATCAGTGAATCTAATGTCAAAGTAGATTTGCATCTTACCAGTCCATTTTGTCCTGCAGTTTTTGGATTTAAAATATGTCAAGACATTCATGACAATCTATTGAAAATTGATGGTATTGATGATGTCAAAGTTAATGTGTCAAATCATTTTATGGCTGAGGCAATCAATAACCAGGTAAACAACAGCCCTAATCAAAAAAAACCTAAAAACTAGCGTCTAAAACCTAGCAGATATCCTCTTAGCAGTTGTATTCCCATAGCAGGGTCTACTCCTTTTGGACATACCATGCTGCAAGAACCAGCAAAGTGACATCTCCAGATACCATGTGGCTCATCGATTATTTTGAGTCGTTCATTTTTTCCCTTGTCTCTTGAATCTGCGATATAGCGATATGCCTGTGCAAGTGCCTGTGGACCGATAAATGATGAATCTGTGGCCATCGTAGGACAAGCTGAATTGCAAAGGCCACACTTTATACAACTTGAAAATTGGATATATTTTTCTACGTCTTCTGGTGTTTGTAAAAATTCCTTTGTTTTTGAAGTAATCTCAGAATCATCTCTTACGATATATGGTTTTAATTTTTTATGAGTTGAAAACATTCTATCAAAGTTAACTGCCAAATCTCGAATTACAGGAAAATTATTCATTGGCTCAACTGTAACTACACTAGAATTAAGCTCGACAATTTTGGTAAAACAGGCTAGTCTTGGTTTGCCATTGATTACCATACCGCAAGAACCACATGATGCTTGTCTACAAGAATATCTTACAGCAACAGAATGATCAAAATATTTTTTCACTTCTAAAATAGCATCTAATACAGTAGTCCATTTCTCATATGGAACTTTGAACTCCATAAACGATTTTGTAGTGCCTGCTTGTGGGTTAGATCTTGAAATCCTCAGTATGATTGATTTTGGTGATGAGACAATAGTTTGTGATTCTTCTGAGATCTGTTTTGTAGACATTTTTAGCTCATCCCCATGCTTGCTAGTATTATAGTACGTGAGCCATATGCAATTACGGCAACCATTGCCGCAATACAGGCATATGTAACGGCCTTTTCATATCCTCTTCCTTGTTTTAACTCTAGTAGTATAACCCTAAGACCATTAAATCCGTGAATTGAGATCAAAACTAAAATTAACTCTAGTACAAGTGCGTATGGTAAAAATTCATAGTTTGCAATAACGCTTTCGTATTGTAATGATTCAGAAAATCCTTGAGTAAGTCTAAATAAAATATGTACTGCTACAAGAGCTACTGCCCCCAAGGCGGTTCCATAATGTACTTTCATGATTATGCTTTCTCGCATTTTATTCACCAAACATTACTCCAAGGCCGTACATCATTGCAAGTGCTGCAAGCCCAATTGATGCGTAAATGCACAGTTTGTTTTTCATATTAATTGAGCGTGGCGTATATGGATAATCAGGCCTTCCAGGTTTTCCTACGCCTATTCCACCGTGGCCAAGCATGAGTCTTATTCCATTTGCAGTATGAAATACACACATTCCAATTACAATTGCTAAAATGATATGTCCTTCAGTTGTCTGCGTAAGCTCTAGCATTTTTTCCCATGCTGCTTTTCCATTTAGTATAGTACTTGTTTCATAAATGTGAGCGATAAAATAAACAAGAAGACCAATGCCTGTAAGTCTCATCAACCAGTATGCAAAACGCTCAATGCCATAGCGGCCAGGATTTAACCACCCCTTGATTCCTTCCTTGTTTTCTTGTTTTTCCATTTAGTATTTTCTCTCCACAGGTTTGTATTTTGTTATTGTTACTGGATGCTTTCTCATAATTGGTTCCTTTGGATCATAATATGCAAGTGTGTGATGTAAGAAGTTTACATCATCTCTTGTTGGATAGTCTGTTCTTGCATGTGAGCCTCGTGATTCTCTTCTGTTGATAGCTCCTATGAGCACGACTTCTGCAACCCTAAACATTGAATCAATTTCCATAACATTTGTAAAGTTTGTATTGTATTCTTTTGCCTTGTCGTCAACATGTTTCCACATTTTATCACGCAATTCGCGTAGTTTTTTCAATCCAGCAGCAAGATCTGTTTCATTTCTAAAGACATAGGCCTTTTCATTCATTATGTCGGTTAGTTCTTGTCGTATCTCATATGGGTTAACATCACCACGTCCACGAAATATTCCGTCATAGATTCTTTTTTCTTCTGTATCAACTAGATGTAATGGAAATGGTGTTGATGGTGTTCCTTTTTGAATATAATCTACTGCAAGCT